>Ga0180082_1000040_pt1 | contig 18033 bp, 15 predicted proteins | sample EasRiv660_16_10D_FD_121780 | JGI IMG/M metagenome (GOLD analysis project Ga0180082, IMG submission 121780) | Soil microbial communities from meander-bound floodplain in the East River, Colorado, USA - East River metaG ERMLT660_16_10D | ecosystem: Environmental > Terrestrial > Soil > Floodplain ...
GGCGATGGTCGGGCACGTTCTCGCCGTGAACCAGTCGATGCTCGCCTTGTGCGGCAAGCTCGGATTCGAGGTATCCGACCACCCGGACGACGGGACCCTGAAGCGCGTCACGCTCATCCTGGATTCGCGCAGGAGCATCGCCTGAGGCCCGGCGGCGCGCCGCAAGTCCCTAGAACGGGTTCAATCGAACATCGGAGGTGTTGCCAATGGTCAGGAATGAAACGAGGGACGAGGAACCGAAGAAGATCGACCTGGAAAAAGTGGCTCAGCTGATCGACGCCCTGGAACGGGATCTCGCGAAGGTCAAGAGCGGGTCGCGCGACGTGCAGCTGTTGAGGGACGAGGTGGAGACCCTCAAGAACGTCCTCAACTCGCCCATACGCCGCCATCACTGGGTGAGGGAAGGATTGCACGGCCTGCGCCAGGCGATCGAGAACGGTCTGGAAACGGCCGTCGCCGACGGTCTGAAGGCGGGCCCGTACATCGCGGAGATCGGAAGAATTCTGGGGATGTGAAATCCCGCGTCGCGGACCTCAGTGGCTTATGCAGCCCTTCAGAGCCGCGACGTCGCGGATGCGGATATTCTTCTGATGGACGCTTATGAGGCCGTCTTCCTGGAACTTGGAAAACGCACGACTCACCGTCTCCAGCTTGAGGCCGAGGTAGCTGCCGATTTCCTCGCGCGTCATGCGCAGGTTGAACTCGGAGGCCGAGTAGCCGCGCGCGGTAAAGCGCTGCGACAGGTTGAGGAGGAAGGCGGCGAGCCGCTCCTCGGCGCGCATGGTGCCAAGAAGCAGCATCACGCTGTGCTCCTGCGCGATTTCCCGGCTCATCACCTTGTGAAACTGGCGTTCCAGCCCGGGCATCTCACGGCCGAGGTTCACCAGCCGGGAATAGGGGATCACGCACACTTCGCTGTCTTCCAGCGCGACCGCGCTGCTGCTGTGCTTTTCCGGTCCGATCCCGTCCATGCCCATGATCTCGCCGCCCATGTGGAAGCCGGTGACCTGTTCGCGACCGTCCTCGAGCGTCTGCACCGTCTTGAAAAATCCGCTGCGCACGGCGTAGAGCGAGTTGAATTCGTCCCCGGCGCGATAGAGATTCTCGCCGCGCCCGAGGCGCCGGCGCGTGTAGACCAGCTCGCCCATCCGGTCCACGTCCTGCCCGGTGAGGCCGCAAGGCAGGCACAGCTCGCGCAGATTGCAGCTCGAACATTTCGTGGGAACCCTGGCGATGTCATGCGGGGTGACGTTGCGCGGCGCAACGGCGTCTCCCGGGGTCGATTCGAAGGCAGGCAAGGCTGCTGCGGCACCCATGGCGTTCTCCTTCCGGCACGGTTTCGGGATGTCCGGCCTCGACGACGCGCCCAGCCCGGCGACGATTTGCCTGACCTGGGCGAATTCGGTGGTCTTGTCGAGGAAGTGGCTCGCGCCCGCGTCCGTGTAGATGCGGCGGTATTGCGGGTCGGGGTGGTTCGTCAGGACGATGAAAACCACCTCCGGCGCCTGCGGGCGGACCTTGCGCAGCACTTCGATGCCCGTGCCGCCCATGAGCTGTATATCGAGCACGACCGAGTCGGGGCGCGTGCGCAGAATTCCTTCCACGGCGGACTGCGGTGTGGCCGCCTCGCCGACGACCGATACGCCCCCGATACCGTTGAGCAATCCCGTGAGGCGCTCCCGAATCGGAGCCGAGTCCTCGACGATAAAGACGTTGGTGCGGGTTTCTGACGGCGCGTTTTCCATGCCGTCAGTATGGGAGGAGGCGCCGCCCCTAACCATCGGCGGCTCCTGAATTTGCCCGTCGGCGGCTCCTGAAAAGGGCTATAGGAGAAGCCGCCGGAAATGGTAGGACGAGTCCTACAAGCGCGAAGATCCAGGGGAATTTGCGGCGGGTCGGGCGAAATAGGGGCCGGGTGCCGCTCATCTCAGGTCTCCTCTCCTGCGAAACCCGATTATCTCCATCACCTCGCGACCTTCTGTGCGTTAGCGCACATAAGGAGGGGTTTTTCTCCTCACCCCGGCCGTTTTCCGGCCAGGCAGAGTGCGGGAGTCGAGCTTTTGGCCCGCCGCTGCCGCGTGAATCAGCGCTGGATGATGACCCCGATCGCGACGGCCGCGTCGGGAATGCTCCTGCGAGAAAAGACGCTCAGGCGGGGCCCGAGTCGGAATCCTCGATGAGGCCGTGCTGGATGGCGTAGCGGATGAGCTCCGTGGCGTTGCTCAGGTTCATCTTCTGCATGATGCGCGCCTTGTGCGTGCTCACCGTCTTGACCGACAGATTCAATTGTCCGGCGATTTCGGACACGGTCTTCCCGGCCACGAGCAGCCTGAACACCTGGAACTCGCGGTCCGAGAGCATGTTGTGCGGCGGGCCGTCGGCGTGCGGCATCGCTCCGAGGGCGAGCTGTTGCGCCACCGCGTCGGTGATGAAGGCGCCGCCGCCCGCCACCTTGCGGATCGCCGAGACGAGCTGCGCCGAAGCGCCTTCCTTGGTGAGGTAGCCGGAGGCGCCCGCCCTGATCGCGCGCACCGCGTATTGGGTTTCCTGGTGCATGCTGAGCACCATGATGCGCAGCCGGGGTTTCTCGGCGCGCACCTGCTTGATGAGCTCGATGCCGCTCTTGCCCGGCATCGACAGGTCGAGCAGCAGCACGTCGAACTCGAGCTCGCGCACCCGCTCGAGCACCTCGTGGCCGTCCCGTGCTTCGCCCACGATGGACAGATCGGAGGCCGCCGAGAGCACCTGCTTCAGCCCCTCGCGCAAGATGGTATGGTCGTCGGCGAGGACGATCCGGATCATTGCGCCTGCGTCCCTTCTTCCAGCGGGATCTGCACGTAGAGAACGGTCCCCCGCCCCGGCTGGCTTTCGATGCGGATCTCGCCCCCGAGCAGGGACACGCGCTCGCGCAGGCCCATCAGCCCGAAAGCATTCGGCCTGCGCGGATCGTCGAGACTGAAGCCGCGGCCGTTGTCCCGGACGTTCAGCGTCACGCTGCCATCGACGCGCCCGAGCGCGACTTCGACGCGCTGTGCCTGGGCGTGCCGGGCGACGTTGGTGAGCGACTCCTGCAGGATGCGGAATACGGCCGTGGCGTGCGGGTCCTTCAGTTCGAGTTCCGGCGAGGCGACGCGCAACTCGCAGGGGATCCCCGTGCGCTGCGTGAATTCCTGCACCAGCCACTCGGCGGCCGGCACCAGCCCCAGGTCATCCAGCATCATAGGGCGCAGGTCCGCCGAAATGCGCCGCGTCGCCGCGACGGTGCCGTCGATCATGGCTTGCATCGCGCCGAGTTTTTCGGCGATCGCCTCCTGCCCGGCAGGCAGTCGCTCGGACAGCCAGGTGAGATCGAGCTTCAGGGCGGTGAGCGCTTGCCCCAGCTCGTCGTGGAGTTCCCGGGCGATGCGGCTCTTCTCCTGCTCCCTGACCGAATTCGTGGCGTACGCGAGCTCGCGCAGCTCCGTCTGGGAATGACGCAGCGCCTCTTCCGCGCGGATCCGCTCGGTGACGTCGCGCAGGATCACCGTGTAGAACTTCTTTCCGCTTTCCGTGATTTGAGAGATCGAGGCGTCGATGGGGAATTCTCCACGGTCGCTTCGCAGGCCCACGACGATGCGCAGGGCGCCCATGCGGCGCGAGGAGATCCCGGATTCGCCGAACCGCCCGACATGGCGTTCGTGCCCGGCGCGGAAGCGCTCGGGGATGAACCGGGCGAGCGGAGCGCCGATCGCCTGCTCGCGCGGGCAACGGAACATCGCTTCGGCCGCGGCATTGAAAAGAACGACGTGCTGGCTTTCGTCGACCGTGATGATCGCGTCCATCGCCGCTTCGATCATGCTGCTCACCCGGGCCTCGACGTTGTGCAGCGCACCCTCCACGGCCTGGCGCTGGGTGATCTGGCGATAGACGAGCGCAAGCGCGCCTGCGACCACCGCGGTGCCCACTGCCGCGGCCGTGACCAGCATCTGGTCGGGGTGCCAGCCGAACAGGCCGGCGAGCAGGGCGAGAAGGGCCGTGAAGGTCCCCAGGGCGAGAAGCGGGCCGAACACGATCAGGGGGAGTTCGGCCCCCCCGCGGTTACGGTCTTCAGGCTGAGTCATCCAAGAGCGCCCTTCAGGAGGTGGGTCCCGCGATGTGCGCGGCATTTGACCCATGTCAACACGGCGGCCGGCGCGCCCACCCATAGTACGCGATGCACGGTTCGACAGGGTTTCCGACATTGAACACAAGCGTGTCCGCCCGTCTGGTCATCGATCCGGACCTGATCCGCAAGCACGGCGGCAGCGGCCCGCGCTACACCTCGTACCCGACCGCCGACCGCTTCGTCGAGGCCTTCGACGCCGCGGCCTATCGCCATTGGCTGCAGAACCGGAACGTCGGCGGATTCGCCCGACCGTTGGGATTATACGTTCACCTGCCGTTCTGCGGCACGATCTGCTACTACTGCGGCTGCAACAAGATCGTCACCAAGGACCACGGGCGATCGGCGAAATACCTGAAGTACCTGCAGCGCGAGATCCGTCTGTTGGCCGATTGCCTGGGCGGGGACCGCGCGATCGGCCAGATGCACTGGGGCGGGGGAACGCCGACCTTCCTCGCCGACGCCGAGCTCGCCGAACTGATGCGGATGCTGCGCTCCGCGTTCGATTTCGCAAAGCAGGGCGAATACGCGATCGAGATCGATCCGCGCACGGTGACGCCCGAGAGAGTCGCGCTGCTCGCGCAGCTCGGCTTCAACCGGATCAGCCTGGGCGTCCAGGATTTCGACCCCGAGGTGCAGCACGCCATTCACCGCGTCCAGGGTTTCGAGGAAACGCAAGGCGTGATCCGCGCGGCCAGGGAGCACGGATTCCGTTCGGTCAACGTCGATCTCATCTACGGCCTGCCGAAGCAGACGCTCGAGGGGTTTTCGCAGACGCTGGACCAGGTCATCCGATGCGACCCGGACCGCATCGCGCTGTATTCCTACGCCCACCTGCCGACGCTGTTCAAGCCGCAGCGGCGCATCGCCGAAGCCGATATGCCTGCGCCCGAGACGAAGCTCGGGCTTCTCACCACCGCGATCGGCCGGCTGGATTCGGCGGGATACGCGTATATCGGCATGGATCATTTCGCCAAGCCCGGGGACGATCTCGCCCTCGCGCAGCGGCAGGGACGACTCACCCGAAATTTCCAGGGATATTCCACGGCGGGAGACGCCGACATCCTCGGATTGGGCGTATCGGCGATCAGCACGATCGGGCCGGTCCACGCCCAGAACGTGAGGACGCTGGACGAATACTACGCCCGCCTGGACAGCGGCACGCTGCCGGTCATGCGCGGGATCGAGCTCGGCGCCGACGATCTGGTGCGCCACGCGGTGATCCAGGCCCTGGTGTGCCACTTCGAGGTGTCGAAGGAGGCGATTTCGATCGCCCACCTCGTGGATTTCGACGGCTATTTCGCGGCAGAGCTCTCGCAGCTGGAGGAAATGGAGAAGGAGTCGCTCGTCACGATCGATGAAGAGTGGATCACGGTGACGCCCCAGGGGCGGCTGCTGGTGCGCGCGGTGTGCGCGGTGTTCGACCGCTACCTTCGCGCCGACCGCGCGCGGGCCCGCTATTCCAAGATCATATGAGCGCCGCGGCCCTGTCCGCGATATTCCTGGTCGGGCTGCTCGGCGGCGCGCATTGCATCGGCATGTGCGGCGGAATCGTCACGGCGCTCACGGTGAAGATGCCCGGCGAGAAGCCGCGCTGGACGCTGCACCTCGCGTATCACGCCGGGAGGATCACGACCTACGCCGTGGCCGGCGCTCTTGCCGGGGGCCTCGGCTCGGCGGCGCTTCAGCTGAGCGGGCTCCTGCCGATGCAAATCGCGCTCTACGTCCTCGCGCAGCTGATGCTCGTTGCGCTGGGGCTGTATCTGCTGGGCGTTTCGCGCTATCTCGATGGTTTCGAGCGCGCCGGGCGCCTGCTCTGGAGGCGCCTTCAGCCGGCCGCGTCCGTGCTCTTTCCGGTCCGTTCGGCGCCCCGTGCGTACGCGGTGGGTCTGCTTTGGGGACTGCTGCCCTGCGGACTCGTATACAGCGTGCTCGTCACGGCGCTTGTGACCGGCAGCGCGGCGACTGGGGCGCTCGCGATGCTCGCCTTCGGTGCCGGCACGCTGCCGAGCCTCCTGGCCGCGGGAGCACTGGTGCCTTCGTTGCATCGCCTGCGCCGCGCGCAGATCGTGCGGCAGGCGGCGGGCGGCGTCGTCATCGTCTTCGGCCTGTTCGGGCTCGCGCACGCGGGCGAGCTGGAGCGGCTCGCCGCGAATCCGTTCTTTTGCTGGACCGCGCCGCGGTGAAAGCGCAGGCAGAGCGGGGTCTGACCTGCGTCGAGCAATTTCTCGGACTTGGCGCGATGATTGCGTCTGCGCCGGCTCGCGACCAGGAGGGAACATGCCGAAAGCACTGAACATCATTCGGGACGAGCACCGCTCGATCGCGGCCGTATTGCACGGCATGCAGCATCTGGTACGGCAGATCCGCGAACGCAAGACGAAGATCGATCCCAAGGTCTTCCGTGCGATGCTCTATTACCTCGATACCTTCTCCGAGCGCATGCACCACCCCAAGGAAGACCGGTTTCTCTTCGACCCCTTGCGCCGGCGCGGCGCGGGGTCCGACGCGCTGATCGCCGAGCTGGAGAGGGAGCACGCCGAGGGCGGGGCGTCGCTGCGCCGCGTGGAACAGTGCCTGATCCGGTACGAAGAGGGCGGGGACAAGGAATTTCCGGAGTTCGCGCAGGAGGTGGACCGGTTCGCGGACGGATACTGGGACCACATGCGCAAGGAAGAAGAGCACGTGTTTCCGCTCGCCGAGAAACTGTTCACCGCCGCGGACTGGGCGGGGATCGACCGCGCGTTCGGGGAAAACGCCGATCCGCTCGAGCGCGATCGGGACGAGAAGGATTTCCGGAAGCTGTTTTCGCGCATCGTCAGCCTCGCTCCGCCGCCGATCGGCGTCGGGCCGGCGGCGTGACCGCGCGGCAGCGAAAATCGGGAGGGACGATGAACGGACAATCGACAGCGGCGGCCTCCGCCTTTGCCGCAATGCTCGCCGCCGCTTGCACGCAAGCCCCGGACCCCTACGATCCGGCGAAGATGGATCTCAAACCCGTTGCGGCGAAGCTCTCGAGCGAGCGGCACAAGGGGCCGTTCGCGTCCGGCGGCTCGATCAGCCCCGGCGCGGAGCTGAAACCGCTCGATCCTTCGCCGGTGAAGGAAGTGCGCCTGGACACCACGCACAAGATCATCGAGATTGCGCCGGGCGTGAAATTCAGCGCCTGGACTTTCGGCGACCAGGTGCCGGGACCGACGGTGCGTGCGCGGGTCGGCGACCGGATCAAGTTCAGCATGACCAACCGCAGCGACGAACCCGTGCCCGGCATGCAGCTCACCGCCGCGCCGATGATGCATTCGATGGACTTCCACGCGGCGATGGTCTCGCCCCAGGACAAGTACCGCTCGATCGCCCCGGGCCAGACGATCGAATTCGAATTCACGCTGAACTACCCGGGCATCTTCATGTATCACTGCGGCACGCCGATGATCCTCGAGCACATCGCCTCGGGCATGTACGGCGCGGTGGTGGTCGAGCCGCGCGGCGGCTATCCGACCAAAGTGGACCGCGAGTACGTGATCGTGCAAAGCGAGTTCTACGCGAAGCCCGATCCGCAGAAGCGCAAGATCGGCGGCGCTCCGCTCTACGTGCTCGACGGCGACCGGCTGCGTGCCGCACAGCCGAACTACACCGTCTTCAACGGCGTGCACAACGGCATGGTGAAGAAGCCGCTCGCGGCCAAACCCGGCGAGCGCGTGCGGATGCACGTGCTCAACGTCGGTCCGAGCAGGACTTCGAGCTTCCACGTGGTCGGCACGATCTTCGACCGCGTCTGGTTCGAGGGCAACCCGGACAACCAGTTCCGCGGCATGCAGACGGTGCTGCTCGGCTCCTCGAACAGCGCGACGGTCGAGTTCATGATCCCGGAGAACGGCTCCTACATCATGGTCGATCACCACTTCGCCAACGCTTCGCAGGGGGCGATCGGCCTGATATCGACTAGCGTCAAGACCGAAGAGAGGGAACTCGAGCACCACAACATGCCGGCCACCGAAGCCGCGCCGACCGATCCCCAAGCCGTCGCCGGGAAACTCGCTTTCGAGAGCAAGTGCCTCGCCTGCCACTCGGTCGGCCAGGGCAAGAAGCTCGGGCCCGACGTGCTCGGCGTCACCAAGCGCAGGAGCGATGCCTGGCTCGCGCGCTGGCTCAAGGAACCGGAGAAGATGTTGCAGACCGATCCCGATGCCAAGGCGATGCTGAAGGAGTTCAACAACATCCCGATGCCGAACCAGAGCCTTTCGGACGCGGAGATCGGGCAGTACATCAAGTACTTCCACTGGATCGACTCGCGGCCGGCGGGGATGGCGAAAGCGGCGGGAGGGAATTGAGCGTGCGTGCTGTTCTCGCGGCGTTGTTGCTTCTCGTTCCGTCGACGGGCGCTATTGCGTGCGGCCACTGCGTCGAGGACAAGGTCGCTGCCGCCTACGACCATTCGGTGATCGTGCGCTCTCTCGAGCGCCGCCACGAAGTGGCGTTCTTCGCGATCGAAGGCGCGATCGCGGAGAGCCCCCGGCTCTCCCGCGAAATTCAGAATGCGCTCGAATCCACGCGAGGAGTCGATCGCGGCACCGCCAGGGTGTCGCTCCCCGCGGGGTCGCTCTCGTTTGCCTACGATCCGGCGCGTCAGAAGCTCGGGCCGATCGTGCGCGCGCTCGATAAGACGCTGGCGCCGAAAGGCCTGAGTACTTCGCTCCTGCGCGTGATCAACCAGGGAAGCTCTGAATAAGTCATCCCCGCGGAAGCGGGGATCCAGTAAGTCGTTCAGATTCCTGGATTCCCGCTTTCGCGGGAATGACGAAACGGGGGTTGTTCAGAGGTTCCCTAGTCGCCGGGATCTGTTCCCGGTTTCAGATTTGCCGATTGTTTACACACCGGGGACCGCTAGCCGCCGCCGACCCGCTTCCAGGTGCCGTTGGCCTGGCACTGGTAGTTGCCGATCACCGTGCCGGTGTCATACGTTTTGCCATTGGCGGTGCATACGGCCAGCGCCGGCGTTATCCAGGTCGCCAAGAGAAGACCGAGGACAATGATTTGCAGGTGTTTCATAGCCGCCTCCGTGTTTCGTAGTTTCTAGTTGCGCGCCGTCAGTACCGCGGCGCTGCGCGCGATCGCCGGCCCGGCGGGCTGCGCCGGTATCCCCTCGGGTTGGTGCAGGTGCACGTCCACGTTCAGGCGGGTGTTGTTGGGGCCAAGGCCGAGTCTTGTCCACGTATCCTCGGTCAGCTGCACCTGATCGGGGTCTGTCAGGTTGCAGGTATCCTTGCCTTCGACCTTCAGGATGACCATGTCGGCGGCCTGATTGACCATCAGGTAGGTGTCGCGCAGATCGCTGTTGCGGCACACGACGCCGACATCGCGCGCAAGGGCGACCGTGGACCGCCGCACATGGACTTCCCGCAGGTAGGGCAGGAACGGGCTATCGCCATCCTTCGACAGCATGCGCAGCTGCCTGATGAGTGCATGGTCCCGCTGCGACTTCTGGATGTCCTGGATCCTGTTGATCAGCGCCTCGGTGTCATGATGGGCGACGCTGACTTCGAAGAAATCGGCTTGCATGAGCAGGGGCCTGATTTGCGCCTTGAGGTCAACGTCCTTGATGCCGAACGCCGCCACCATCGCGGAAACGCCTGAAATCACCACGGCGCCGAACGTCTTCGACAACCACTTGGAATCCCCGAGCAGCATCTTGGGTTGGTAGGGAACCTGTTTCATAGTACTTTCCTTCTCGATGAATGCGGTCCAATGAGGGTCAGCTTAGCTTCGGGCCAAGATGCGCGCTGTTAAGCCCTTCACCGGCAACGTGTGAAATATTTACACCGGGCTTCCCCGGTATTCCGGACACTTTCGATAGATGCGAAGATGATGTCGGAGGTGTCGGATGGAGAGGACGGTTCAATGCGGAGTTCAAGCGCAAGGGCAGTAAGGCTGGCCACCGAGGCGGAGCGCGGCGTCCACCCACTGCTCGATCTGACTTCCGGCCGCAAGGGATGACTTACCCCGGCGCAGTCGCGCGGCTCTCCCGCGGTCTGTGGCCTGCCGCCGCCATCGCGCTGCTGGGCGCGGCGTTGCTCGCGCTGCCGGCCGGACGGGCGCTGGAGCAGAGCGTCGGGCTGAGCTGGTTGTACGCGCTGCGGGGCGATCGTGAGCCGCCCAAGGACGTGAGCATCGTCGCCATCGATGCGCGCGCCGCAGTCGCCCTGGGTCTGCCCCCGAACCCCAAGGAGTGGCCTCGCCGCTTGCACGCGGAACTGCTGCCTTATCTGTCGCGGGCCGGCGCGCGCCTGGTGGTGCTCGACCTGCTGTTCAGCAGCCCGCGCAACGACCAGGACGACAAGACCCTCGCCCGCGCGATCGCGCAAGCGGGCAATGTGATCCTGGCCGCCCAGCTCGAGCGCGACACCGAGCCGCTGCGCGATGTGCGGCAGAAGCTTGTCAGGGAGAGCTATGTCGAGCCGATCGCCCCGTTCGCCGACGCTGCGCTGGGCGTGGCGCCGATGGTGCTGCCGAAGACCCCGCGCATCGACATGTTCTGGGCCTTCAAGGAAGAAGGCTGGGAAACCCCCGGCCTGCCCGCGGTTGTGTTGCAGGCCTTCGAGCGGGAGGCTTACCCGGCCTTGCTGGCGCTGGCATCGAAGCACGGTGCGGGCGCAGGATTGCCCGAAGCGCTGGGTAACCGGCGCATCGAGCGCACCGTGTGGTCGGTGCGCAAGGCGTTCCTGAACGCCGGTCTCCCGGCGCACGCCGCGGAGGAGGAGCGCGCCGCCGGGGTGGCACGGCTGCTCGCGCTTTACGCCGGAGACGGTGTGCGCTACCTGAATTTCTATGGCGGCCCGGCGCAGATCGCCACCCACCCCTACGACCGCGCGCTCGCCGCCGCGCGCGGGGAGCCGGGCGCGGGGCCACTGGATTTCGCCGGCAAGGTGGTGCTGATCGGACTGGCGGAGCTCGCCCAGACCAAGCAGCGCGACAACTATCACACCGTCTACTCGCGCGAGGACGGCGTGGACCTGAGCGGCGTGGAGATCGCCGCCACCGCCATAGCCAATCTGCTGGACGGCTCTTCGCTGCGCTCACCCGGCTCGGGCCCTCTGGCGTTCATGCTTGCGGGAACCTTCATGCTCGCCTTCGCCTGCCGGCTGCTGCCAATCGAGGCAGCGGCGATGAGCGCCGTGCTGGCGGCGGCGGGATATCTGCTGTTCGCCCGCTGGCAATTCGCTCAAGCGGCGCTCTGGTGGCCGGTGGTGGTGCCGCTGGCGGTGCAGACTCCCGCCGCGCTTGCGCTCGGTCTATGGCTCCAGCACCGCGACGTGCGCCGGGAGCGGGACACGGTCCGCCGTCTGCTGGACGTCGGCCGGCCGTCGGACCACGCGCTGGTTCGCGCCCGCACGCCGACAAACGACGCGTTGGACGAGCTCGCGCGCACCCTGGGCCCCCTCCCCGACGGCGGCCGCATGGTGTTCAGCACCTGCCTGATCGGCGATGTCGAGAGCTATACCCAACTGGGCGAGAAGCTGGGCCCGTCGGCGCTGCTGCAGCTCATGAACCGCTACTTCGAGACGGTGTTCCCGCCGATCGAGCGCAACGGCGGCGTGGTCATGGACAAGGTGGGCGACTCTATCGGGGCGGTATGGCTGTCCCTGGATTCGGACTCGGATTTGCGCAGCCGGGCGCTGCAGGCGGGGCTGGACCTCCAAAGCGCGCTGCGCGCCTTCAACGCGCTCGGCGATCATCTGCCGGTAAACGTCCGTTTCGGGCTGCACTACGGCAAGGTTGCGTTCGGACTCTGGGGAACGAAGGAGCGGTTCGAGAACAGGGTTGTCGGCGATACCTTGAATACAGCGGCCCGCATCGAGGCGCTGAACAAGGATCTGGGCACGCGCCTGCTGGCGTCGGCGGAGACGCTGGACCGGCTGCCCCAGTGGCTCGCGCGCCCGGTCGGACGCTTCCGCCTGGTGGGCAGCGAGACCGCGATCGAGGTGTGCCAGCCGCTCGGCAGGGCGGCCGAGGCCGACGACGAGCAGCATTGGCTGTGCGAGCGATCCCGCGAAGCCCTCGCGGCCTTCACGGCAGCCGACTTCGGAAAGGCCCAGATCTTGTGGAAATCGATCCAGGCGCGCCACTCCGCCGACGGCCCGGCCCGCTATCACATGGAGCGGTGTGGCCGTATGAAGGAGCCGCCGGCAGACTGGGACGGCACGATCGGGCAGACGGAGAAATGACGGGGGCGCATGTCGGCGGCATAAACGTGCGGTAGTCGAATTGGATCGACTGCCGTATCATCTTCACGAAGGGGGGCCAGGCGCGCGACGCAGCCAGGGCGCGCGGGACAAAAAGATGCCGCTGCAACCGTGCAGGCTGGAGGCGCTCAGCGACTCGGCGGGGTACGTGTACCTGCGAGTGACAATCGTGTCTGCCGGGTTGGTGGCGCTGCTGCTGCAAAGCGCCGGGGCATTCGCTCAGGCGCGCTGCGCTCAGCCCGCCGCCCGCGCCGCGTCCGTCGAAGGCCGCGTCGAAGTGCGGGCCGATCCTCAGGCTGCCTGGCGGCCGGTACACACGGACGATGCCCTGTGCGCCGGAGACGCGGTGCGCGTGCTCGAGTTGAGCCGCGCCGGGCTGCTCCTCGCAAACGACGTCCTGCTGCGGCTGGATCAGAACAGCGTCCTGACGCTGGGCGAGGCCGAACCGGAAAAGCCCTCCGTTATGGAGTTGCTGCGCGGCTGGCTGCACGTGATCACCCGCCACCGCAAGCAGTTCCGGGTGACGACGCCGGTGGTCAACGCGGTGGTCGACGGCACGGAATTCACCGTATCCACCGGGCCCGGCGAGTCCAGCGTGACCGTCAACGAGGGCCGAGTGCGGATGCAGTCCCAAGGCGGCGCGCTGGCGCTCGAATCCGGCCAGGCTGCCGTGGTGCGCGGGACCGGCGCGCCGCAACCGTTCGTGAGCATGCGGCCCCTGGACGCTGTCCAGTGGGCGCTGTACTTCCCGCCCGTGCTGCGCTACCGGCCCGGCCTGCTGTTGGAGCAGGAGGCGGCGAAGCTCGCGCTGGAGGGCGACGCAACCGGCGCGCTGGAGCGCGTCGGGCAAATCCCGCCTGCCGCCCGCTCCGAATCGCTGCGCGCCTTCGAGGCGAGTCTGCTGCTCAGCGTGGGTCGCGTGGACGAGGCTGCCGCGATCCTGAAGGCACGGTTGGCAGGCGCTGATCCCGACGCGCTGGCTCTGGACGCGATCTTGCAGCTGATCATCGGAGACCGGGGTCAAGCGGCCGCTCGCGCCGAGGCCGCCGTGCGGGCGCGGCCCACGGCGGCCACGCTGCTCGCCCAGTCCTACGTCCGGCAGTCCGAGTTCAGGCTGGAGGACGCGCTGCAAAACGCGCAACGGGCCACCGAGGTCGAGCCGGACAACGCGATCGCCTGGGCGCGCCTGTCCGAGCTGGAGCTTTCTACCGGCGACAACGCCCGTGCACGCCGCGCAGCGGAGCGCGCGCTGGAGTTGAGTCCGAGCTTCGGACGCGGTCACACCATGCTGGGCTTCGTGTTGCTCGCGCAGGGAGAAATCAAGCAGGCGCAGCAGTCCTTCGACACCGCTGCCGCCCGCCTCCCGGGCGACCCCCTGCCGCGCCTGGGCAAGGGCCTCGCCCTCATCCGCACGGGCAAGCTGGTGGAGGGGCGTCGCGAGCTGGAGCTCGCGGTGCTGCTCGATCCGGGCAACTCGCTGCTGCGAAGCTACCTGGGCAAGGCGTATTACGACGAGAAGCGCGACGAGCTCGCCGGCACGCAGTTCGATCTCGCGCGCGGCCTCGATCCGAAGGACCCGACGCCGTGGTTCTACGACGCGATCCGCAAGCTCAACCAGAATCGCCCGGGCGAGGCCATCGAGGACCTGCAGCGCTCCATGGAGTTGAATGAAAATCGCGCGCCTTACCGGTCGCGGCTGCTGCTGGATCAGGATCAGGCGACTCGCCTGGACAGTTTGGCACGCATCTACGGCGAAGTCGGCTTCGACCAGCTTGCGCTCTCCGAGGGCGCGACGGCGGCCAGCCAGGCACCGGCCAACTTCAGCGCCCACCGCTTTCTCGCCGACGCCTACGCGCCGCTGCCCCGCTACGAGAGCGCGCGCGTGAGCGAGCTGCTGCAGTCTCAGCTGCTGCAGCCGGCCAACGCGGTCCCGGTGTCGCCCCGGATGGGGCAGACCCGCGCCCCCTTCCTCGAAAGCGAGGGGCCGATCACGCCCTCCTTCCAGGAGTTCAACCCGCTGTTCGGGCGCAACCGCCAGAGCGGTTTTGTCTCGGGCGTGGCGGGAGGGAACAACACACTGGGCGACGAGCTGATGTACGCGCTGGTGGACGACAACCAGGCGATGCGGCTGGGGCAATTCCACTATCAGACCGACGGCTGGCGGCAGAACAGCGACTTCAAGCAGGACATCTACAGCGCGTTCTACCAGAACGACCTGGCCTGGCACACCAGCGTGCAGGCCGAGTATCGCAACAGCGCGACGAACAACGGCGATCTGCGCCAGCGGCTTGACCAGGAACAGTTCTCGACCAGCCTGCGGCAGAGCGACGAGTTCGACACGCTGCGCCTTGGGCTGCGGCACTCGGAGAACGCCGCCGCCCACTGGCTGGTGTCGCTCACCCGCGAGAAAGTCGAGAAGCGCGAGCAGGGGAGCCAGTTCCTTGCCCCCGTCCCTGTCGCGGGAACGCCGCAGCTGGACACGGACTCGGAGGGGCATGCGACCGGTTTCACGGGTGAACTCCAGCACCTGCGGCAGATGCGCCCCGCCAACCTGATCGCGGGGGCAGGGGCTTCGGATATCTCGAAGCAGCTCCGGTTCTCCAGTACCCTGAGTTTCTCCGGCGGGCTCATCCCTGTTCCCCCCCTCACGGCGGCCTCCGACCAGGACGCCGGCCAGCGCCATGAGAACGGGTACGTATATCTGGGCTGGGCCCTCGCGCAGGGGGCGACGCTCACGACCGGGCTCAGCTATGACCATTACGTGGACGAGGCCGTCTTCAGCCGGCACCAGTGGAATCCGAAGCTCGGCTTGCTCTGGGACATCACCAGTCGAACGCGGCTGCGCTTCGCCGCTTTCCGCACGCTGAAGCGGCCCTTCGCCGCGAACCAGATGCTCGAGCCCACTCAGGTTGCCGGCATCAATCAGCTCTTCGACGACGTGGACGGCACGGACGCGAAAGGCTACGGGATCGGGCTCGACTGGAAGCTCCAGGAACGGTGGTTCCTGGGCGCGGAAGGCGGAACGCGCGACCTCGACGTGCCGATTTCCCAGTTGGGCGGCGGTCTGGCGCGCATCGAGCCGCGCACGGAAACGCGCTTTCGCGCCTACCTGAGCGGGCTCGCCACGCCGCGCCTTTCCCTGTCGGCGGAATACCTGTACGAGGACCAGGAGCGCGAGCCGGAGATAGCAGACGGGTTTGCCCGGCGCGTCGTTTCCGAAGTTTTGCCGCTGCGCGCGACCTACCATCACCCCAATGGGGTGTTCGGGATGCTGCGGCTCACGTTTGTGAAACAGAGCGCCGAGCTGCTCACGGGTTCCGGCACCACGGCGGAAGACAGTACCCGGTTTCCGCTGGTCGACCTCTCGCTCGGGTATCGGCTGCCGGGACGCCACGGGCTGATCAGCCTGGACGTGCGCAACCTGTTCGACCGGCGCTTCGGGTTCGAGGACACGGATTTTTCGGGCAACCCGCGCGTGCCGGTGTTTCAGTCGGGGCGCAGCGTATTCCTGCGGTTCACGTTTTATCCGTGATTCTGCGCGCAGTGCGGCGCAGGCTGTCGAGTAGTTCAACGAGTAGTTCAACTATGGGAGACTGGCATGACAAGCAACTTGGGTAAGGGGCTGGGCGGGCGGCTATTGGCTGGATTGGCGATCTCTCTGCTGCTTGGAGGATGTAGCGTGCCGCAGGATGCGGTGGCGCAAACCGCCGGCCTGAGGGTGACCCCGGACGGCAAGTTCCAATTGCTCTCCGCGGACGGCAAGCCGCTGCCGCGCTGTCAACTCTGCACCGGCGAACTGGAGCAGCGGTACGGCAAGGGGTGCCTGAAGGCCAAAGAAATGAGGCTCGATCCGCCATTGTGCACGGGCACTGTCAACGCGACGGTCACTAGCGTGGACCAGATCCTGGTGCTCCAGACAAAATCGAATCCTACTTGCATAACCTTCTACTTCATGGGACAGCTGTACCAGGGACCTTGTTTCTGATACCCCGGCGAAACGCCTGCTCCGGGGGCGTGTGCGCTAAGGATGCTCTGATTGATGTCATTCCCGCGAAAGCGGGCATCCGGCAAGCGGCTGAAATTCCTGGATTCCCGCTTACGCGGGAATGACGAAATCAGGGTTGATCAGAGTTTCCCTAACCGCTGAAGCGGCCGCGCGCGCCGTCGAGAAAACCAGGACGCGCCGCGCGCGGGCCTTTTGTGGGGCGTGCGCGCTTGCATTGAGCGCCGGGCAACACTCGGCGAGACAATGAAATCATTTTAAAGACTTGATGCTCGCAGGGCACGATGTCCGGAGATCGACCTTACCCGGTTGTCTATCTTCCGTACTCCAGGAACCTCGGCGACGATCTGTTCGAGGGCAAGCGCCTCGTCGCGGCAATCGACCAGCCCTTGCAGCCGGACGACTGCGTCGTCGCCCTCCAGGACAAAGAAGACCCTCGAGGCTTGCGGCGAAGGGTTGAGCGCCGCTCCGAGCCGGGCGCACAACGCCATGCGCTTGAGCACGGCAACCGAAGCGGATGTTTCCTGAAACGCAGGAAGCTTCGCGAGCTGGATGATGGCGCTGACGCAATAGTCGGTCGAACAGCGTTCGGTGTTGAGGACCAGATCGTAGTTGCACGGATCTTCGCTGTTCATCCGCAAGCTCATGCGCAGGGTCGCCGCATAGGCCCGATCGCTGCGCTTGATCTCATTCTGGATGAATGCCTCGTCCTCGCTGTTGAGCGCTTTCTTCAAATTTTTGACCCGGCTGCCGAGCGGCGCCCGGATTCGAACGCAGGGAATATGACCGACGGGGTGGAACAGATAGGGCGCGGCCCAGCCCCGAATCACGACGTTGCCCTTCAGCGCGATCTCGAACAGGTCTTTGCGGCTGAAGGCGTTGAACGCTCCGGCGCGCGCGATCCAACGCTCGAACCTTCCCCCGCGGCCCTCCACGAGGCGCGTCACGGCCTCCCTGCGAAGCCCCGACGCCTGCGTGAGGTCTTCGATGATTTCGTTATGGACGGTACACAGCCCCATCTCTTTGGCCACCGCTTCGGCGACCTCCTTGTCCAGCGAGCCCATTTCCTTGCTTAAGGCGATGACCGGCATGATTTCCTCTGGAAGCGCCGGTAAGCGGTACCGGGGTGGCGGCACACCCGAAAATAGCCAGTCCTCCCACCGCAAAGGCCAAAAAATCCGCCACCCCGGTAATCGAAAAGCGTTTCTGAAATCGTTTTGCAGCTCATTCGTCTCAATCGTTTCAAGAGTCCCAAAGCTTGCGGCCAGTCTGGCAGTCGACAACGCTTCGTTCTGCGTCGCGTTGCGCACGATTCCTGTGAACTAATCACAAAATCCGGTCCCGCTTGCGCATCACCCGGTCTGATACCAGAATAAGCGGCGGGTGGCGCTTGCCAGCCCGTGGGCGCCGTCGAGGGAGGGCCGAATGCAGAAACCGAATCCGAAGGACCCGTCGCCCGATGACGTCCTGAGCGAGGCCGAGCTCGAGGCCGTCACCCGGCGTGCGGTCACGCGGACGTTTCCGAAAAACACCGTCGTCGTCAGCGAGGGCGACCAGACCGATTCGCTCTACATCATCGTCTCCGGCCGGGTGAAGATCTACGTCAGCGACGACAAGGGCAAGGAGATCGTCCTCAACGAATCAGGACC
>Ga0180082_1000041_pt1 | contig 17876 bp, 18 predicted proteins | sample EasRiv660_16_10D_FD_121780 | JGI IMG/M metagenome (GOLD analysis project Ga0180082, IMG submission 121780) | Soil microbial communities from meander-bound floodplain in the East River, Colorado, USA - East River metaG ERMLT660_16_10D | ecosystem: Environmental > Terrestrial > Soil > Floodplain ...
CGGGGTGTCCTGGCTTTTCCGGCGCGCGACCCCGAGACGTGTCGACCGCTGGTTCCGCCGGCTGCAGCTCGTTTCCGCGGCGCTCTACAGCCTCGGCCACGGCGGCAACGACGCGCAGAAGACCATGGGCATCATCTGGATGCTGCTCATCGCCGCGGGGCTCTCCACCTCGCAAGACTCGCTGCCGTTCTGGGTCGTCATTCTGTGCTATGGGATGATCGCCCTGGGAACGCTGTTCGGGGGCTGGCGCATCGTCAAGACGATGGGACAGAGAATCACGCCGCTCAAGCCCGTCGGCGGCTGCTGCGCCGAGACCAGCGGCGCAGTCATGCTGTTCGTCGCCACCGGTTTCGGCGTGCCGGTCTCCACGACGCATACCATCACCGGCTCGATCATCGGCGTCGGCTCGGTGCGCAAGCTCTCGGCGGTGCGCTGGGGCGTGGCCGGCGACATCGTGTGGGCGTGGATTCTTACCATCCCCTGCTCGGCTTTCATCGCCGGGGTCGCCTGGTGGCTGGGAACGCACTACCTCTAGCCCCGGTGGCCGGCCGGCTGCGCGCCATCGAGGCCGACATTGCCCGGCTCGGGGTGGACGCCATCGTCAATGCCGCGAACTCCAACTTGCTCGGGGGCGGCGGCGTGGACGGCGCCATCCATCGCGCCGCGGGCCCGGAATTGCTCCGCGAGTGCCGCACGCTCGGCGGCTGCGCCACCGGCGACGCGAAGATCACCCGCGGCTATCGGCTGGCGGCGAAGCACGTGATCCACACCGTCGGCCCGGTCTGGAACGGCGGGGCGAGCGGCGAGCCGGAGCTCCTTGCCTCCTGCTACCGGAGGAGCCTCGAACTCGCTCTCGCGCACGGGATCCGCACGATCGCTTTTCCCGCCATCAGCTGCGGCGTCTACGGCTATCCCATGGAACGCGCCGCCAGGATCGCCGTGCTCGAGTGCCGGCGGTTCGCGCAGGAGCACGAAGCGATCGAGCAGATCACCTTCGCGCTTTTCGGTGCCGGCGCGCTCGCCGTGTACGAAACCGAGCTTGCGCGGCCGTGAGAAAATTCGTGCGGCCATGACCCATGAGCAGCCTTCCGCTCTCGCGCGCTATCTGTTCGTAGCGTACGCGCTGCTCGTCGTCTACGCGAGCCTGCATCCGTTCTTCGGCTGGCGCGACCGGGGCCTGCCGCCGCTTGCTTTCCTCACGGCCCCCTTCAACCGTCCCATGCCGGTTTTCGATGTGGTCGTGAACGTCTTCGGCTACCTGCCGCTCGGTTTCCTCGCCGCGCTGGCGGCCTACCCCCGGCTGCGCGGCGCCGGCGCATTCGCATTCGGTTCCGTCTGCGCGATCCTGCTGAGCTTCGCGCTCGAATCGCTGCAGCTCTATCTTCCGAGCCGCACTTCCTCGAACCTCGATCTGCTCGCCAATGCCGCGGGCGGCGCCGCCGGGGCGCTGGCCGCGGTCGCGGGGACCCGGGCGCTGCGGCTCGAGGAAGGGCTGCGGCGCCTGCGCGAGCGCCGCATGCTTCCCGGCCGCGGCATCGATCTCGGACTCGTGCTGATCGGCCTGTGGCTGCTGTCGCAGTTCAATCCGGAAACCCTGCTCTTCGGCACCGGCGACTTGCGCGACCTTTTTCGCACCCCGTCGGGGAAGCTCCACCCGGCCGAGGTCTTCGTGCGCGTGGAAGCCGGAGTGGCGTGCGGGAACGTCTTCGCCGCGGGGCTGCTCGCCTTCTGCCTGTGCGCGCCCGGGCAGCCGACGCGGGTGCTTGCCGTGGCGCTGGTGGCGGCCGCGCTCGCGGTGCGCAGCTTCGCCTTCGGCTTGTTGATCGCCCCCCAGGCGGTCTTCGATTGGGTCACACCCGGCGCACTCTACGGTACCGCTTCCGGAATCGCGCTCCTGTTGATCGCCGCAGGGTTTCCGCGAACCGTGCAACTGGCGCTCGCCGGGCTCGCGCTGCTGGCAGCGACGGCGATCGTCAACCTTTCTCCCGCCAATCCCTACCTGACGGCCACAATTTCCCTGTGGCAGCAGGGGCCCTACCTCAATCTCAACGGCGTGACGCGCGTCGTTTCCGCCGCGTGGCCGTTCGCGGCGATGTTCTATCTGGTCCTGCTCGCCACCGCGCACCAGCGCACCCGGATCTAGCGGCAAGCCGCCGGACACGGGCAAGTCCTGCCCCTTATAATTGCCCTTTGCGCGGGTCCGGCCGGCGCCCCGACCAGGCGTTTCCTTCCGTGAATGGAATATGGGTTATTACGAAAAGCACGTCTTTTTCTGCTGCAATCAGCGCCAGAACGGCGAGACCTGCTGCAACGACAAAGGCGCGAGCGGCATGCGCGACTACGCGAAAAAGCGCGTCAAGGAACTGGGCCTTGCCGGTCCGGGCAAGGTGCGGGTGAATCAGGCGGGGTGCCTGGACCGCTGCGAGGAGGGTCCCTGCGTCGTGGTCTACCCGGAGGCGGTCTGGTACACCTACGTCGACCGCGCCGATATCGACGAGATCATCGAGGAGCACATTCGCAACGACCGGGTGGTCCAGCGCCTGCGAATATGAGCGGGGCGCTCGAGCGTGTTCTCATCGACGGCGCCGCAGGCAAGATCGAAACCGTCGTCGACCGTCCCTCCGAAGCAGCGCGAGGCGCGGCACTGGTCGCTCATCCCCATCCTCTTTACGGCGGCACGCTCGACAACAAGGTCGTGCAGACCCTTGCCAAGACGTTCTTCGAGCTGGGCTACATTGCGCTGCGTCCCAATTTCCGCGGCGTCGGCGCGTCCGAGGGCGAGCACGACGAAGGCGTTGGTGAAACCGAGGACATGCTTCGCGTTGTCGCCTACGCGAAAGAAACATTCGGCGAGCTGCCGCTCATCCTGGCGGGATTCTCGTTCGGCGCGGCCGTTCAGACGCAGGTCGCCCGGCGCGTGACCCCGCACCGCGTGGTGCTGGTGGGCGTCGCGGTGGGCCGCTTTCCCTCGGAGAGCGTGCCCCCCGATACGATCGTGATCCACGGCGAGCGCGACGAGACCGTGCCGCTCGCAAAAGTGCTCGACTGGGCGCGGCCTCAGGAGCTGCCGGTCGTCGTGATCCCCGGAGCAGACCATTTCTTCCACCTGCGCCTGAGCGTCATCAAGAACATCGTCAAGGGTTCATGGCGGTATTAGCGGCGCACAACCTGCGCAAATCCTACGGCGGCGAGGACGTGGTCGCCGGCGTGAGCTTCGGCATCCAGGCGGGCGAATGCTTCGGGTTGCTCGGCCCCAACGGCGCGGGAAAAACCACCACCTTGAGGCTTTGCCTCGGCCTTATCGATCCCGACGGCGGCTCGGTCGAGCTGATGCAGCGCCCCGTGCCCGGCGAGGCCCGACCCGCCCGTGCGCGCGTGGGGGTCGTGCCGCAGATGGACAACCTCGATCCCGATTTCACCGTCAGCGAAAACCTCCTCGTCTACGGGCGCTACTTCGGCCTCTCCGAGAGGGTCATTCGGGAGCGCATTCCCCAATTGCTCGAATTCGCGGGCCTGGCCGCTCGCGCCGAGTCGCGAATCCAGACGCTCTCCGGCGGAATGAAGCGGCGCCTGACGCTCGCCCGCGCGCTCATCAACGATCCGGACCTGATCTTCATGGACGAGCCGACCACCGGGCTCGATCCGCAGGCGCGCCACCTCATCTGGGAGCGGCTGAAGCAGCTCCTCGCCCAAGGCAAGACCATCGTGCTCACCACGCATTTCATGGAGGAGGCCGAGCGGCTGTGCGCACGGCTTGCCATCATGGACCGCGGGCGGTTCATCACCGAAGGGAGCCCGCGCGAGCTGATCGTCCGCCACATCGAGCCGCACGTCATCGAGGTGCACGGCGACGGCGTCATGAATTGGGCCGATCGCGAGGCCGCAACGCTCGCCTTGCGCCTGGAAAAAAGCGGCGACACGGTGTTCTGCTACGCGGCCGATCCGGCGCCGCTCCTCGCGAGCCTCTCGCTCAGGCAGGAGCTGCGCTACCTGCACCGCCCGGCCGACCTGGAAGACGTGTTCCTCAAGCTCACCGGCAGGGAACTGCGCGACTGATGCGCGTCTTCGCGCCCCCTTCGATGAGCCTGCGCTTCGTGCCGGTGTGGCGCAGGAACCTGCTCGTGTGGCGCAAGCTCGCGATTCCTTCCATTCTGGGCAATCTCGCCGATCCCATGATCTACGTATTCGGGCTCGGCTATGGCCTGGGCTCGATGCTGCCTGAGGTCGGCGGAGTGCCCTACATCGCATTCCTCGCGGCGGGCATGGTGTGCTCGAGCACGATGAACAGCGCCACCTTCGAGGCGATGTATTCGGCCTTTTCGCGCATGCATGTGCAGCGCACCTGGGACGCGATCATGAACACCCCGGTCGACCTCGACGACGTCGTGCTCGCCGAGCTCGCCTGGGCGGCCTCCAAGAGCGTGCTCTCGGGCGTGGCGATCCTCGCCGTCGTGTGGCTTCTCGGCCTGTCGAATTCGGTCCTGTCCTTGTGGGTACTCGCGCTCGTGCCGCTCATCGGCCTCACCTTCGGCGCGCTTGCCCTCGCGGTGACCGCGCTGGCAAGCAGCTACGACTTCTTCATGTACTACTTCACGCTGATCATCACGCCTATGAGCCTTCTCTGCGGAGTATTCTTTCCGGTGGAGCAGCTGCCAGCCGCTTTTCAGGCGATCGCCGCGTTTCTTCCGCTCACGCACGCCATCGCCATCGCGCGGCCGCTTCTGCTCGGTCACATCCCGTCGGACGCGGTCTTGCACGTGCTGGTGCTGCTTGCTTATGCGGCGGCCGGGTTCTATGCTGCTACGATGCTCTTCCGCCGACGCTTGCTGAAATAACGATGCTTTGGATCAAGGCGCTCCACATCATTTTCGTCGTGACCTGGTTCGCCGGGCTGTTCTACCTGCCGCGCCTGTTCGTCTATCACGCCATGGCCGAGGATGCGCCGGGCAGGGAACGGTTCAAAGTCATGGAGCGCAAGCTCTACTGGGGCATCATGGCGCCGGGCGCGGTCCTCACCATCGTCTTCGGCGCGTGGCTGTGGCTGGGCTACGGCATCACGGGCGGCTGGCTCCACGCGAAGCTCGTCGTCGTCGCCCTTCTGGTCGCCTACCACCTTTACTCCGGGAAGCTGCTTGCCGATTTTGCGCACGACCGCAATACGAAGTCGCACATCTGGTACCGCTGGTTCAACGAGGTGCCGACGGTGCTGCTCGTCGCCGCGGTCATCCTGACCGTGGTGAAGCCGTTCTAGCTGCACATCGCGTCGCCCGGCGGCAGGGCGGCCCACCCCGGATTTCCCCTTTTTCGACAATCTGCTAATCTTGACGTGCTCGTTGCACTCGATTTCCACGACATGAACGCGAAAGACATAACATTGAGGCCCGGGAGGCCTGCCGACGCGGCGAAGATCGCCGCGATGTCGCGCGACCTGATCGAGACGGGCCTCGGCTGGTCCTGGGGACCGGACCGCGTTGCGCGCTCGATCGCAAACAAGGACACGTTCACGCTGCTCGCCTGCGACCGCGACCGCGTCGTCGCTTTTGCCATCATGTATTTCGGCGACGAGCACGCCCATCTGAATTTGCTCGCGGTGCGGTCTTCCCACCAGAGACTGGGCATCGGACGGCGCATGGTCGAATGGCTGACCGGATCCGCCTACGCCGCCGGGATCGCCACGATTCACCTCGAGCTGCGCGCGGCCAACACCACCGCGCGCAGCTTCTACAGATCGCTCGGTTTCACCGAGTCGGCTTACATCCCGGGTTATTACCGCGGCCGCGAAATGGCGCTGCGCATGATGCGGGTGCTGCGCAGACCGGGCATACCGCTGCCCGCCTGGCCCGCGCCGAAGTTGCCGAAGAGCTGACGCCCTCGAGGCCGGACACGCGGCACGGACAGGATCGCCCGACATGCGCGGCGCGGTGCTTGCTCTCACCGTAGGTCTCATGGCGAATGCCGCTTGTGCGGCCCCCGGACTGGAGCCCGGCGTATCGCGCGAGCTGGCGCAGTGGCGTGCGAAAAACTACCGTGACGTTCGATATGCGCTGACGATCAGCGTCACCGCGGGTGCGACGAAGCTCGTCGGAACCGCGACGATCGAGGTCACCCTTCCGCGCAGCGCGCCCGACCTGGTGCTCGACTGGCGCCCCTCGAGCGGCGTGGCGCGCGTAGGGCGCCTGCGCGTCAACGGCAAGCCCGCGAAGGCGAGGTTCGAGCAGGAGCATCTGATCGTTCCGGCGCGGCTGCTCCGGGGGGGAAGAAACCGCGTAACGCTCTCCTTCGAGTCGCCGATCGCGTTGTCCGGCAGCGCCGTGACGCGTTACGTGGACCGCGAGGACGGCTCCGAGTACGTTTATACGCTTTTCGTTCCTTCGGATGCGAGCAGCGTTTTTCCCTGTTTCGACCAGCCCGATCTGAAAGCACGTTTCAGCCTCGAACTGTTGTTGCCGCGCGCATGGACGGCCGTCGGAAATGCTCCGATCGCGGCAACCGAAGACGCGCCGAACGGCCTGCGCCGGTTTCGATTCGCCGCGACCCGGCCGATCAGCACCTATCTCTTCGCCTTCGCCGCCGGGCCGTTCGCGGAGGTTCAGGCTCCCGCCCCGCCTCAATCCTCTCTCGCGGGGCGCAAGACGGCGCGAGCGCAGCAGGCCGGTAAACGGCGTCCGGGTTCTCCCGCCAGGGAAAAGGCGGTCGAAACGAGGCTGTTCGTTCGCAAGTCGCAGCTCGCGCGCGCCCGAATGGAGGCCCCCGAGCTGCTGCGGCTCAATCGCGAGTCGGTGCGCTGGTTCGAGCGCTACTTCGCTTCGCGTTTTCCGTTTCCCAAATACGACCTGGTGCTCGTTCCGGAGTTCGCTTACGGGGGCATGGAGCACGCCGGGGCGAGCTTTCTGCGCGAGGACGCGGTGCTGTTTCCCTCCGTGCCGAACGAAACCGACATCCTCGCGCGCGCGCAGCTCCTCTTTCACGAGACCTCGCACCAGTGGTTCGGCGACTCCGTCACCATGAGATGGTTCGACGACCTGTGGCTGAAGGAAGGGTTCGCCAATTTCATGGCGGCCAAGGCGGCGGAAGCGCTGCTCCCGGCGCATTCGGTCTGGAACGCCTTCCATGCGCTCAAGACCGCCGCCTACCGGACCGACGTCACGCAGGGGACGACGCCGATCTACCGGCCGCTCTCCAATCTTTCGGCGGCGAAATCCGCTTACGGCAACATCGTCTACGGAAAGGCGCCTGCGGTGTTGCGCCAGGCCGAGTTCTACGTCGGCGCGACGGTATTCCGCCGGGCGGTGCGGCAGTTCGTGAAAAAACACGCCTACGCGGCCGCCGATTGGAACGACCTCGTCGTCGCGCTCGAACGTGCCTCCGGTCGCAAGCTCAAAGGCTGGGCGGAAGCCTGGGTCAAGCGCCGCGGCATGCCGGAGGTGCGCCTCGCCTGGGACGTCGATCGCGACGGCCGGCCGCTGAACACGGTCCTCGAGCAGCACAATGTGCTCAATGAAGGCGGAACCTGGCCGATGAAGCTCAAGGTGTTCGCCTTGCCCGAGAGCGGGCTTCCCCGCTCGTCCGATGTGTTGCTGCGCGGCGAGCGCACGCGCGTTCGCGCAATCGACGGCATGCCGGAGATCGAGTTCGCGTTCGCCAATTTCGGCGATTACGGCTACGGGCGCTTCCTGCTCGACCCGTGGAGCCGCGAGGCGGTGCTCGCGCGCCCGGAAATCGTGCAGGGCGATCTACTGCGCGCGCTCGTCTTCGGCTCGCTCTGGGAATCGGTGCGGGACGCCGAACTTGCGCCCCTCGCTTACCTGGACCTCGTCGTCCGGGTTGCCCCCGTGGAGCGGGACCCGGTGACCCTTGCCGGCCTGCTGCAACGCGTGCAGGTCGCCTTTCTCCACTATGCGTCGGATGCGCAGCGCGATACTCTGGCGCCGCGCTTCGAGCAATTTCTCTCCGAGGGAATGCTGCACGCGGATACCCCGGGGCGTCGCATCACCTTCTTGAGGACGTTCACGGCGAGCGCCTGGTCGGAGTCCGGCCGCTTGCGGCTCAAAGCGCTCCTCGCAAACACGCTCGAGATCCCCGGGGTGAAGCTCAGCTCGCGCGACCGCTTCCGCGCGATCGCGCGGCTGCTCGCGCTCGACGACCCGGAGGCGAAGAAGCTGCTTTCCGCGCAGATCGCCGCGGATTCCGGGGACGACAGCCGCCGCTACGCTTTCGCCGCCGCCGCGGCCGAGCCCAGCGCCGAGGCGAAGCGCATCTACTTCGAGCGCTTCTTCAACGAGCCGGGCCTGCCCGAAAGCTGGATCGACGCGGCGCTCGGCCCCTTCAACGCGGTCGAGCACGCCGAGCTGACCCAGCCCTACCTCGATCTCGCGCTCGCCGCCCTTCCCGAATTCAAGCGCACGCGCAAGATCTTCTTCGTCAACGCCTGGCTCGCCGCTTTCATCGGCGGACAGGTGGACGCTGCCGCCCTCGAACAGGTGGAGAGCTTCGCGCGCCAGCCGGAGCTCGATCCCGACCTGAAACTGCAGCTGCTCGAAGCGATGGACGGCCTCGAGCGCACCGTCAAGATCCGGGCGAGATTTGCCAGGCTCCTGCCCTGACAGGTTTGAAAAAGGGGGCATGCCCCCTTTATGTCCCCCAAAATTCGAGGCTGTAGAAAAACGCTTCCACGCAGGACGCGTTTTTCAACAGCCTGCCAACGAACCCGGCTATCCCGGAACGGCGAGCGCTGCGACAGCGTCAATCCAGCGCGCCGGCTGCGTAGGCGCGGTCGATCTCGGCGCCGAGTTTCTTCTGCACCCGTTCGCGTTTGACCTTGAGGGTCGGCGTGAGCAGCCCGTTCTCGACCGTCCAGGGTTCGCGAGTCATCAGCACGCGCCGTACCCGGATGTAACGCGGGAATCCCTTCAAGCGCTCGTTGGCGCGCTGGATGAGGCTCTTTTCGTCGGTCTCCTGAGTCACCGCCACGAGCGTCAGGAACGGCCGGCCTTCGCCGATCAGGATGCCTTGTTCGAAAACTCCATCGCCGAGGATGGCGAGCTCCACGTCCTGCGGCGGAAGCTTCTCGCCGTTCGAAAGGACGAGCACGTCTTTCAGGCGTCCGCGTATGAAGATCCTGCCGTCTTGGATTTCCGCGAGGTCGCCGGTATGCAGCCATCCCTCGCGGTCCAGAGATTTCGCGCTCGCCTCGGGATTGTTCCAGTAGCTTTTCATGACGCTCGGGCCTCTTGCGAGCAGCTCGCCGCCCGTTGCGATTCTCACCTCGACGTTGTCGAGCGGCATGCCCACCGATTCGGGAACGTTGCTCTCCGGGTGATTCACGGAGATCACCGGGGAAGCCTCGGTCATGCCGTATCCCTGGAGAACCGGCAGCCCGAGCCCCAGGAACAGCCACGCAATCGCGGGATCGAGCGGGGCGCCCCCGAGCACCGCGAGCCTCATCCTTCCGCCCAGCCTCGCCAGCACCGGCCCGGCGACGCGCGCGCGAGCGAGCGCCAGAACGATCCGATCCGCGAGGCCCGCTTCGCGGCGCGCGGCGCGCCCCCCCGCCGCCGCCACGAGCTCGAACAGCCGCTTCTTCGCGGGAGACTTGGCGAGCGCCTCGTTGACGCGCGCGGCGAATTTTTCGAACACGCGCGGCACCGCGAACATCACCGTGGGGCGCTCGCTCATGAGGTCCTCCGCGAGCTGCGAGACCGAGCGGGCGTAAGCGACCTTCGCGCCGATCGAGAGCGGCAGGTAGTAGCCGCCGGTGCGCTCGAACATGTGCGAAAGCGGAAGAAGGGAGAGAAATACGTCCTCGCTCCGCGCAATGCGCAGGCGAGCGCAGGCGGAGACGTTGGCGAGGATGTTGCCGTGCGTGAGCATCACGCCCTTGGGCCTGCCCGCAGTGCCCGAGGTATAGCAGATCGTGGCAAGAGCGCCGTCTTCGAGCGGCGCGACTTCGAACGCCGGCGCCTGTTTCGGGAGGGCCGTCTCGACCGACTCGTGGCCGCTGCCCGGATCGGCGGCGAGACACAGCACCCGCGGCAGCGATGCGGCCACGCCCTGCAATGCGATGGCCGTGCGGCTGCTCTCCACAACGAGCAGGCGCGCGCCGCTGTTCTCCAGGCACCAGGCGACGTTTTCCGGATTGTCGTCCACGTAGAGCGGCACGACGACCAGGCCGAGCCCGAGCGCACCCTGGTCGGCCGCGACCCAGTGGATGCCGTTCTTCAGGCACAGCGCGACGCGGTCGCCCGCCGCCAGGCCTTCGGCCCGCAGAAACGCCTGCCAGCGCGCCGCGTACGCGGCGATTTCGCGCGCGGAGACATCGCGCCAGGCTCCCTCGAGAAACTGACGGTAGAGAATCCGCTCGGGCGTGGCGAGCTGCGCTTTGAGAAGGCCTGCGATGTTGGCCATGGCGAGGCTGTGCTAGGCTCCGGTCCCGTTAGTGAAGCCCCCCGAGTTCATCATGCTGAATCCGCCGTGAGCCTGCAAGCCTTCTTCGCCTCCTGCCCGAGGGGCCTCGAATCGCTCCTCGCCGAAGAACTGGGCCGGCTCGGCGCGAAGAAAACCGAGCCCGTTCCGGGCGGGGTCGCATTCGAGGGCGACATGCGGGCCTGCTACCGCGCCAATCTCGAGTCGCGGCTCGCCACGCGCGTGCTGATGCGGCTTGCCCGCTCGCCGTACCGCGGAGAGGAGGACGTATACAACGCGGCTTTCGCGGTGAAATGGCCCGAATGGTTCAGCGAAACACAAAGCATTCGCGTCGACGTCAACGCGATCCGCTCCCCGCTGAAGAGCCTCGATTTCGCGACTTTGCGCATCAAGGACGCGGTGTGCGACCGCTTTCGCGCCGACCGCGGGCGGCGGCCCGACGTGGACACGCGCTCCCCCGAGGTGCGCATCCAGGCTTTCCTCGACAAGGCGGAAGTCACTCTCTACCTGGACACTTCCGGCGACGTCCTCAACCGCCGCGGCTACCGCAGGGACGCGGGCGAAGCCCCGCTGAAGGAAAACCTTGCCGCGGGCATCGTGCGGCTCACCGGCTGGAATGGCGTCGAGCCCCTTCTCGATCCGATGTGCGGCAGCGGGACGCTCGTCGTCGAGGCGGCGATGATGGCGCTCGCGATCCCGCCGGGACACGCGCGCGGCTTCGGCTTCGAGCGCCTCGCCGGATTCGACCGCCGGCGGTGGAACGAGGTGCGCGAGGCGCCGCTCGCCCGCCGCAAGCCGAACCAGAGGCTCCCGATCTTCGCCCGCGACCGCTACGGCGAGGAGCTGAAAAAAGCCCGACTCAACCTCGAGGCGGCGGGGCTTGCCGATTGCGTCGAGCTCAAGCAGGCCGACGTTCTCGATACCGGCGCCCCGGCGGGCGCGGGCGTGCTCCTCGCCAATCCGCCCTACGGCGCCCGGATCGGCGAGGACGCGGCGCTCGCGGAGTTCTACCCGAAGCTCGGCGATACGCTGAAGAAATACTACGCGGGCTGGCGCTGCTACCTCTTCTCGGGGGATACGCGCCTGCCCAAACTGATCAGGTTGACGGCATCCCGACGCACGCCGCTTTACAACGGTCCCCTGGAATGCCGGCTCTACGAGTATCGGATCGTGGCCGGGTCCAACCGGAAAAAGTCCGCCGTTCCCGCGGGATGATTCCGTCGCCGTTTTTCCCTAGTGCAGCCGGCTGCGCACGCTCGTCACCGCCAGGAAGATCTCGCGCAGGAACACCATCAGCGCGAGGATGAAGGCGAGCATCGCAGCGATGAACAGCAGCCCGATGAACTTCGACAGATCGACGTCGATGAACGCGTCGACAAAGGCGACCGCAATCAGCAGCCCGACGAAGAGCGCGCACACCACCGCGAGCACGATCGAGCCATAGACGAGGCGCACGCGCCGGTCGAGGACCTCGAGCTCGGACCGCACCGCTTTTTGCCCTTCGGGCTGAAGCTGGCGCAGGCGCTCTTCGAGCGTGCGGCTGCGATCGACGGCCCGGCCGAGGCGGATGGACAGCACGCCGATGATCGTCCCCACCGCGGTAAGCAGAAACACCGGCGCCACGGCCAGCTGGATGAGTCGCGTGACGTCGATAACGTTGTCGGGGTTCATTCGAGAAGCCTCTTGCCTGCCGCCGCGCGCTACACCATGGCCTTGCGCAACTGGTGCTTGAAATGGTGGATGTGGTTGAGCGCGACCTTCAGCTTGCCGCGGTCCTTTGCGGCGAGCGCCTCGTCGCGCTTTTTCTGCCATTCGCCGATCTGGGTCTTGATCGCGGTCTTGTCGACGCCCTTGACCTCGTGGTGCACGTGCATGTCGATGTTGAGCGCCTTGCAGATCGCGGCGAGCAGGTGGTCCTTGTTCAGCTGCGTGTATCCCTTCACGGCCTCGTGCTCGATGCCGGCGGCGATCTCGCGCAGCTCGGCGAGGACCTTGCTCTTCAGCTCAGGAAAGGTATGGGCCATGGGGTCTCCTCGTGATCATCCTGGTTGAAACGCGTTCATCCGGCGAGCAGGGCGTCGATGTCGCCTTCGATCGTGCCGGGCTCGGTCTTCGGGGCGTAACGCTTGACCACTTTGCCGTCGCGCCCGATGAGAAATTTCGTGAAATTCCACTTGATCGCCTCGGTCCCGAGAATGCCCGGGGCCGCCTGCGTCAGCCATTGGTAGAGCGGATGCGCACCGGGGCCGTTCACCTCGATCTTGTCGAACATCCGGAACGACACGCCGTAGTTCTTCCGGCAGAACGCGCCGATTTCGGCGGCTTCACCCGGCTCCTGCGCGCCGAACTGGTTGCAGGGAAACCCGAGCACCTCGAGCCCCCGGGCGCGATACTTCTGGTTGAGCGCCTCGAGGCCGGCGTACTGGGGCGTGAACCCGCATTCGCTCGCCGTGTTCACCACCAGCACCACCTTGCCGCGAAAGGTCTTGAGCTCGAGGTTTTCCCCGCCCAAGGCCTTTCCCGAAAAATCGTACAAGTCGCTCATGGATTCCCGATTCGAATTTCAGTCCGGCAGCGCCCTCTCCGGAACTCCGGCGAATCTTACACCGTAGACCGGGTCCTCGACCGCCGCAACCAAAGCGGCAGCCATCTGATGAAGGCCGACGGGCCCCAGCCGCAGCGGCCGGAGTGCGTCCGCTCGATGGAAAGATTCGGCGGCATAGCATGCGACAAAGAGTTAGCCGGCGGACCTGGCATAGCTGACGGTCAAGATCTCCCACTGATGCCCGTCGGGTTCGTTCCAGTAGATATTGCTGCCTCCAAGTTGCGTGTTGACTTGCATGTCCACAGGGCCACGCACCGTGCTTCGATACTTGATTCCGGCCGCCTTGATACGCAGAAGTATCGAATTGAACTCCTCCTTGCCGACGCGAAAACAGAAGTGGTAGATGGGAAACTGTTCGTCAGTATCCTGGAAGTCGAGGGTCAGCTCATCGTTGACGTAGACGGGGGAGAACGGTCCTGCTCCGGCTTCCGCCCACGGAACGCCAAGAAGCTCGGCCAAGAGTTTCGCCGAAGCAACCTGGTTGCGCGACGGCACGATGGTGTGATCGAGATGAATTGTCATCACAGGCCTCCGAGGGCTCATGCGTCAGGGGACATTCAAGTGCAACTGCCGCCCAAACGTCTTGGTAAGCGGCGGGCCGCACCGCAGGACACTACAACGAACCGGAGAACAGCACCAGGACGTGGAAATGTGTAACCCATGTCCCCCGACGTTTTTGTTACCTATCTCCCCGGCCGCTCATACGCTTAACTGCGCCAAGGCACCATTGATTCTGAAAAGGTCGCTTCGGAATTTCACAATTGAGTTTCTTTCCTCGTTGAATGTAACAATCCCAGCTGGCTCAGCGCTGTTTCGACCGCTTCCGTGGCTTCTGATACTGAGCAACAAAAAACTTCTCCAAATGGCGCTAGCCTATCTAAATGCTTCGCTAATATTTTATGTGTGCGCAATTCAATCTCCGCGACACCTTCCGTGTAAAAGGCGACCCTGAATTGCCACTCTCCCGCTGGTCGATTGTGGTGCCGATACCTTTCTATTCGCTTTTCAAGCGTTTTAATTTTTCGGCTGACTGATCCTTTTTCGGTACTGGAAAGTTCGCTGATTCGACTTTTCATATTCTCTAGGTACGACTCAGCCATTGCTACATTTTTCTCTAGGGGTAACGCCGCCCCTCCCGGACAACCCTTACCACTTACAACATGATGAGGAACGCGCCCACCAACGTTGACCAAACGTCCTCCACAAATCTGGCAAGAGACCTTTCGCTCTAGCCACGTATCGTTTACATCTCTGAGTCGATCGACAACGTTGTTCAAGCCAATACCGGTCATACCCACTTTCACGCGTTGCGCTTTTGAGTTTTCGATTATGTATACAGCCCCATGGGGGTAGAGATATTTGACCATTCAATGTCTACTTAACGAATAGAGTTCAACCGCCGCGCCGCCTAACGTTTTGGTGAACGGCGGGCCCGCACCGACGGCCGTCGCAGTGGGCTGCTAGTGGCCCGTCCGTTCGACCTAGAGTTAGAACTCACAGTCGCGCCTGCGCGCGGACTAGGCGGGTCGTTGGGGCGGAGGACGCGAGCGATGAAATACGGATTGTCGCCGCAACTGTGGTCGGTAGTTCTGCGCTCTGTGGAGTTGGACTTCGATATTTCCAGATGTGGCATGTAGCCCTTAGCTCGGCGCTTCAGATAACTTCCAACAATTTCTCTCGGCGTTAGACCGAATTTGGCTGCCAATGCACGGAGCAAGGCATGCAGCTGGACTTCGGTGATCTTCGCGCACGACACAGTCGTCTGAAATATCTGTTCGAAGCTATCCCACCCAGTTATCTCCCAAACATTTCCGGCACGACGTGGCATGGTGAGTTCTAACGCCGGCAATGATCCGCTGGTTTCACGAGCGCATCGAGTGTAAACCAGTCGGCGTTCATCGCCTGTTAGCGTACAACTACGGACCCAACCTACGAAGGATTTCATCTCTATTCGAATCGGAGAGGATGCCTTCGAAGGTGATCCTGGAAAAGGAGTTCTCGTCGCTGGGAAGGCGGCACTCAATTTGAAGAGAATTTTCGTCAAGCACCTTAGAGTGTCGTATCGGGATGCTCCAAGTGATACCCGAAACACCTTTAGGGCTCAATGCCGCGTTATACAAGGCGGCCGGAGTGCCGGTGGTGGGCAGCATGACGAAAACGCTTCCCACAAGCACTTCGGGACACTCTTGTTGCGTGCTGGAGTGATAGTGACGGGCGGTGCCGATGCTTTCGCGCACGAGGCGTACATTCTTCAAGATAATAGTATCGGCGTGCGCTCTTAGCCGATCAACGAACCTATTGTCGCTGCGCTTCTGGCGAATTGCCACGTAAGCCACGAAAACAGCGAGGACGCCACCTATGATAAGAAGGATTTTCACGCTGTACGCTAACGTTTCCAGTGACCGGCGCGCGCCCACCGACCGTTGTAAAGCAACGCGCTAGTGCGCGCGTCCGGGTTGACTGCGTGGTAAGAGGTCAGTCTCATTTTGCGCCCGCCCCGCCAGGCCCGGCGCTTTCGTGCAGCAACCTGGAGAAATCCTCTGCGGCCTGTGGCTCGCGGAAGTAGTATCCCTGGACCTCGTGACACCCGTGCTCCATCAGGAAATCGAGCTGCTCGCGCGTTTCCACGCCCTCGGCAATCACTTTTAGCCGCATGGCATGGGCCATCGCGATGATCCCCTCAGCAGCGTCACCGGGGTCACGCGGAATGTCCTTGATAAAGGAGCGGTCGATCCTGAGGGAGTCCAACGGAAACCGCCTGATGTACCCCAGGGATGAATTGCCCGTCCCGAAGTTGTCGATCGCAAGGTGGATACCCATCGATTTAATTCCGTGGAGGACCTTCGTCGAGGCTTGGATGTCGCGCATCACCATGCTCTCAGTGATTTCGAGCGCGAGATTGCCCGGCTTGAGGGCACTCTCGCTCAGTGCCCGCGCGATTTCCCGCAGAAGGTGTTTGTCCTCAATTTGGCGGACCGACAAGTTCACCGATACCGTGAGCGAGCCGCCTTGGCGGTTCTGAAACTTCTGGTTGTAGGCGCACGCGGTCCTCAGCACCCAGGCCCCGATAGGAACGATCAATCCGGAGGCCTCGGCGAGCCCGATGAATTCCGCTGGTGGCAGCAGTCCGAGCTCTGGATGTTGCCAGCGGATGAGCGCCTCCATACCCGTGATCCGGCCGGAATTGACTGCGACTATGGGCTGGTAGTGCAGGACAAATTCATTCCGTTCCAGGGCGCTTTGCAGCCGAGCCTCCCTCGCGTTCCGCGTGGACAGGTGCTCGTTCATTTCGCCAGAGTAGAACAGTCTGCAACCGAGCCGACAATTGCACCGACCACCAGGCACCGCACTCGCCCCCGTGGAGATTGGGGATTGTGCTTTGGAGGGATAAGTGCGGCTCTGTTCATTTTCTGAGCTCTAACTTGTAGTTAACGTCATTCGGACGATCGTAAAACCATATACAGGTAGATGCAACCATCTACCTACATATAGAACTATATGCCGCTATATGGCTAGGACGAATCGGCTTGCCATTTGCATTCGCCGCGCCGCACATTTGCATGAGAACCGGGAGGGCCCCGAGACGCGCAACGACGCGTTCACAGCCTCACTCGTATTTCTTCGCGTCCTCGATCACCTTGCCGTCGTTGGGCAGCTCGCCGCGCTTTCTGAACGCGACTTCGCCGCGCAGCTTGGTGATCTCGCGCACCGACGCCTCGATCGCCGCTTTCAGCGCGCCGCTCCCCGTCGCGACTTCGCAATGCAGCGTCATGCGATCGGCGCCGCCGGGGTTATCGACGATGAGCCTCGCTTTCGCGATTTCCCCGTGGCGCTTCACCACCTCTGCGACCTGGGAGGGGTTCACGAACATGCCTTTCACTTTCGTCGTCTGGTCGGCGCGGCCCATCCAGCCGCGGATGCGCGTGTTGGTGCGGCCGCAAGGACTCGCGCCGGGCAGTACCGCCGACAGGTCGCCGGTGCCGAAGCGGATCAGCGGGTAATCCGGATTGAAGGTGGTGATGACCACCTCGCCGACTTCGCCTTCCGGCACGGGCTCGCCCGTGCCGGGACGCACGATCTCAAGGATCAGCCCTTCGTCGAGGATCATGCCTTCGAGCGTTTCGGATTCGTAGGCGATCAGGCCAAGATCGGCCGAGGCGTACGACTGGATGACGCGGATGCCGCGCTCGCCCATCGCCGCGCGCAATGCCGGCGGGAGGTATTCCGCGCCGACGGCGGCCTTCTTGAGACTGGTGATGTCTCTTTTGAGCTCGTCCGCCTTCTCGACGATCAATTTCAGGAATGACGGCGTGCCAATGTAGGCGTTCGCTCGCAGATCGGCTATCGAGACGACCTGCATTTCGGTCTGCCCCACACCAGTCGGCACGACGGCGCAGCCGAGCGCAAGCGCACCCGATTCGAGCATCGAGCCCGCCGGGGTGAAATGGTAGGCGAAGGTGTTGATCGCGAGGTCACCTGGGCGGAATCCCGCTGCGAAGAGGGCTCGTGCGGTGCGCCACCAATCGCGGCCGCGCCCTTCCGGGTCATAGATCGGCCCCGGCGAGACGAACACTTTTCCGAGCTGCGCGAGCGGCGTTGCGTTCAGGCCGCCGAGCGGGCGCTCGACCTTTTGCAGCTCCGCGAGGTCCGATTTGCGCGTGACCGGAAGCCTGGCCAAGGCGGCGCGGCTGGTGACGGCAGCGGGATCGACATCGGAGAGAATCCGCGCCCAACCCGGAGCTTTCCGTTTCGCTTGGGCGATCTGGCCCGGAAGGGCGGCCAGCAGAGAACGTTCCCGCTCCTTCGGGTCGCGGGTTTCAAGCTTGTCGTAATACTCCGGCATGCCGGC
>Ga0180082_1000044_pt1 | contig 17612 bp, 19 predicted proteins | sample EasRiv660_16_10D_FD_121780 | JGI IMG/M metagenome (GOLD analysis project Ga0180082, IMG submission 121780) | Soil microbial communities from meander-bound floodplain in the East River, Colorado, USA - East River metaG ERMLT660_16_10D | ecosystem: Environmental > Terrestrial > Soil > Floodplain ...
GACGCGTCCCAACATCCACATAGACGATATCACTGACGTCTATACTTTCATGCTCGACCATCCCGAGCACAGCGGTATCTACAACGCGGGCTTCGAGAACATTTCGATCATGGATATCGCTAAGCAGGTGACGACCTACGCCGAGGCGGAAATTACCGTTACGGATTCGAATGACCCGCGCTCCTATCGAGTCAATTCCGACAAGCTGCTCGCGACGGGTTTCCGCCCCAAGAAAACCGTGGGGCATGCCATTCGCGAGATCATCGAAAAATACCATTCCGGGGAGCTGAAGGACGACGAGCGCTTCCACAACCTCAAGTGGATGCAACGCGAGGTGGTGAAATGAACGCACCTTCAACAAGTCCCATCGCAGGGTTCATCGATTACTCACACCGTCTGCAAGCGGTCCTGCAGACGATTGACTGGTCCGGCGTCGTGCGGCTCGCCGAGGAGCTGCACGACTGCTGGCGCACCGGCCGCCAGGTGTTCCTGTGCGGGAACGGCGGCAGTGCCGGCAACGCCATCCATCTCGCCAATGATTTTCTGTACGGGATCTCCAAGACCCATGGCTCTGGCCTGCGTGTGAACGCATTGCCGGCGAACTCGTCAGTGCTGACCTGCCTGGCCAACGACGAGGGCTACGAGGAAATTTTTTCGTTGCAGCTCGCCGTGCTGGGCCGCAAGGACGATGTGCTGATCGCGCTCTCGGGCAGCGGCAACTCGCCGAATATCGTGAAGGCTCTGGAGCAGGCGAAGAAGATGGGGATCAAGACCTACGCCATCCTCGGTTACAAGGGTGGCAAGGCGAAGGCGCTAGCGGACGTGGCCATCCACTTCGTGGTTGACGACATGCAGATATCCGAGGACATGCAGCTCGTCGTCGGGCACATGATCATGCAATGGCTGTACCAGAACCGGCCGGGCGGGGGGCAGTAAGTGGCGGGAGCCGGTGCGGTTCTGGTTCTCGCGAGCAACTCGTTCTCCGGCGCGAGCTTCATCGATTTCCTGCTGCGGCAGGGGATGCGGGTAATCGGCGTCAGCCGCTCGCCCGAAGCGCATCGGGTATTCCTACCCTACCGCTGGTCCGGCAAAGACGGCGAGTTCAGCTTTCACCAGTGCGATATCAACCGCGACCTCGACAGATTGATGTCCATCGTCAGCGCCGAAAGGCCCGAGTATGTCGTGAATTTCGCCGCGCAAAGCATGGTCGGGGAGAGCTGGAAACACCCCGACCACTGGTTCATGACCAACGTGGTCTCGACCGTGCGCCTGCACGAGCGCCTGCGTCATTGCGATTTCATGCAGAAGTACGTCCACGTCACGACGCCGGAAGTCTACGGCAGCACCGACGGCTTCATTCGCGAGGACGCGCCGTTTAATCCCAGCACGCCGTACGCGGTATCGCGCGCCGCAGGCGACATGAGTCTGCGCACCTATTTCGATGCCTACCGTTTTCCCGTGGTGTTCACGCGCGCTGCCAACGTGTACGGGCCGGGTCAGCAGCTCTACCGCATCATCCCCCGCACCATCCTGTTCATCCTGCTCGGACGCAAGCTGCAGCTGCACGGGGGCGGCGTCTCGCGGCGCGCCTTCATCCATATGCGGGACGTTTCGGATGCCACGTGGCGGATCGCACGCGAAGCACCGGCGGGCGAGACCTACCACATTTCCACAAGAGAGATCGTCACAATTCGCGAGCTGGTCGAGCGCGTTTGCCGCAAGCTGAACGCCCGGTTCGAGGACAGCGTTGAAGTCGTCGGCGAGCGTCTCGGCAAGGACGCCGCCTACATGCTCGACAGCACGAAGCTCAGGAACGCCCTGGGATGGCGGGACCGGATAACGCTCGACGCCGGCCTGGACGAATGCATGGACTGGGTGAAGGCCAACCTCGACGAGCTGAAACGCCAGCCGTTCGACTACGTTCACAAGCCCTGAGACCGGACGCATGACACGCGAGCCTGACATCAAGAAGCTGCAAGACATCGCGCGTACGATCCGGGCGCGCATCGTCGAGACCTCGCACAAGACCAATACGCCGCATCTCGGGTCATGCCTGTCGTGCGTGGACATACTCATCGCCGCATACTTTCACGTTCTGAGGATCGACCCGGCGCAGGCGCGCGATCCCGATCGCGACCGATTCATCCTCAGCAAGGGTCACGGGGCGGCGGCGTTGTTTCAGGTGCTGGCGTTGAGAGGTTTCTATCCCGAGTCCATGCTCGAGACCTACGGACAGGACGGCGGCTTGTTCGCGGAGCACCCCCCGGCGCCGGCCTACCTTCCCGGGATCGAGGCCGCCACGGGATCGCTCGGCCATGGGCTGCCGATGGGCCTCGGCATGGCGCTGTCCGCGCGCATCCAGGGACGCCGGTACAACGTGCTGGCGCTGCTGTCCGACGGTGAATGCAATGAGGGCTCGGTCTGGGAGGCGGCGATGATGGCCGCTGCGCAGAAAGTCGAGCGGCTGGCCGTGATCATAGACTTCAACAAGTGGCAGGCGACGGGACGTAGCGAAGAGGTGCTTGCGCTGAGCCCCTTGGTGGACAAATGGCGCGCGTTCGGGTGGAACGCCTGCGAGACGGATGGGCATGACATTTCCGGCCTCGTTCGCCTGATGGAGCGGGTGCCGGACGGCAGCGGCAGGCCGGTCGCCGTGATCGCGCACACGGTGAAAGGCAAGGGCGTCTCCTTCATGGAGGACGACAATAACTGGCACTACCGGATCCCGACCGCGGACGAGGTGGTGGCCGCGAAAAAGGAACTGGGGGTGGCCGCATGAGAAACGCGTTCGCTGACGAGATTACCAAGCTTGGAGCCGCCGATCCGCGCGTCGTGCTGCTGTCCGGTGACATCGGCAACAAGCTTTTCGACAAGTTCAAGGAACGTGCCCGTGGCCGCTTCTACAACTGCGGCGTGGCGGAGGCAAACATGATGGGCGTGGCCGCGGGAATGGCGTTGTGCGGACTGCGGCCGGTCATTTACACCATTACCCCGTTCACCACCACCCGCTGCTTCGAGCAGATTCGCGTGGACGTCTGCTATCACAAAGCGCCGGTGATCATCGTCGGCACCGGGTCGGGCCTGTCGTACGCTGACCTGGGTCCAACGCACCACTCGTGCGAGGACATGGCGATACTGCGCACGCTGCCTGGGATGACCGTTCTCGCGCCGGGCGATTCCTTCGAGCTGCGGGCCGCGCTGCGGGCCGCGCTGAAGCACGACGGACCGGTTTACATGCGCATCGGCAAGAAGGGCGAGCCCAACATCCACGCGCGGGAGCCTGAGCTGCGCATCGGCAAAGCGATCACGATTCAGCCCGGGAAGGATGTCTGCCTGGTCAGCACCGGCGTAATGCTGTCCGTCGTGATGGAGGCGGCGAGGCTGCTCGGCGAGCAGGGCCTTTCCGTTCGCGTCGAGAGCTTCCCCACCGTGAAACCGCTCGATACCGCTACCCTGTCCGAGCTGTTCCGCCAGTATCAGGCCGTTGCCGTTGCCGAGGAGCACGGCCGCATCGGTGGGCTCGGCGGCGCCGTGGCGGAGTGGCTCGCGACGCAGGACGTCCCGCGCGCGAGGTTCCTTTCCTTCGGCACCGATGACGTATTCATGCACGAGGTTGGCTCCACGCAGTACGCCAGGAACAAGTTCGGACTTACCGCGGAGAACATCGCCGGCCAGGTGAAGGTAAGACTCGGTGGGCGCCGCGCGGCGTAGCCCGGTGGCGGCAGGACGCCCATGCGGATCGGCATCGACTTCGATAACACCATCGTCAGCTACGATGCGCTGTTCCACAAGGTCGCGCTCGAGCAGGACGTGATCCCCGCCCGCCTGGCGCCCACCAAGCTGGCCGTGCGCGATTACCTGCGCCGGCAGGACCGGGAAGACGTGTGGACCGAGATGCAAGGCACCGTCTACGGGGCCCGCATGGATGAGGCAGCGGCCTATCCGGGGGTCATCGAATTCCTGCGTTGGGCGCGCGGGGAGGGCGTGGCCCTCTCGATCATCAGCCACAAGACCCGGCACCCGTTCATCGGGCCGAAGTACGACCTGCATGAAGCGGCGCGGCGGTGGGTGGAAAGCCATCTCTACGAAGGCGGGCGGCCGCTGGTGCAGCCTCAAGCCGTGTTCTTCGAGCTGACCAAGGAGGAGAAGATCGCCTGCATTCGCGCTGTGGGCTGCGAATACTACATTGACGACCTGCCCGAGATCCTTCTTGCCCCGGAGTTTCCGGCGGAGACCCGGCGCATCCTTTTCGATCCCGACGCGCACCACGGGGAGACCGGCTCGCTTCCCCGAATGAGCAGCTGGAGCGAGATCCTCGCCAACATCCAGCAGGCATGCCGGACGCTCCGCTGATCACCGATATCGCGGCCTTGCTCGGGCTATCCACGGAGCAGGCGCGCGAGATCCGGCTCGAGCCCTGCGGCACGGGAGGAAACAACCGCGTCTACTCGGCGGAATACGGCGGGCGCAAGCTCTTGGTCAAGCAATACTATCGGCATCCTTCAGACGCGCGCGACCGGCTGCACGCGGAAGACACTTTTCTCCGTTACGCCGCGGTGGCGGGTATCGCCTGTGTGCCCCGGACGGTTGCGGCCGATGCCCGTCTCGGCCTCGGCTGCTACGAGTTCGTCGAAGGCAGCAAGTTGGAGGGCCCCGACGTATCCGCGGCGCGTGTAAGCGAGGCCGCCGAGTTCTTTCTCAAACTGAACGATCCGGCACATCGTGCAGCGGCGCGGATACTGCCGAGGGCGTCCGAAGCCTGCTTCAGCATCGGGGAGCACTTTGCGATGGTCGACCGGCGCACGGCCCAGTTGGCCGGCATTCCTGATAACGCCGATGTTGATCGTGCCGCACGCGATTTCGTCGGGGAGTTGGCCGCGGCGTGGGAGGGAGTGAAGCACCGCATTGCGCGCGAAGCCTCTGGCCGGAGCCAGCCGCTGGACGCGCTGGTGGTGGAACAGTGCGTATCACCGTCGGACTTCGGGTTTCACAACGCGCTGTTGCGGAAGACGGGCGAGCTTTGCTTCCTCGATTTCGAGTACGCGGGATGGGACGACCCGGCCAAAATGGTGGGCGATTTCTTCTCGCACCCGGCGGTGCCGGTTGCGCGAGAGCACTTCGACCGCTTCGTGCGGCTCACAATGGAATTCTCGCCGCACGCGCGGGTGCTCGAGGCCCGCGCCCGGCTGCTGCTTCCGGTGTTTCAGACCAAGTGGTGCTGTATCATTCTGAACGAATTCATTCCCGAGTTCGCCCGGCGCCGCCGGTTCGCCGATCCCGGCGTCGATGAGGGCGGGCGCAAGCGACGCCAGCTCGAGAAGGCGCGGCGACTGTTTGCTTCCATGGAGTGCTAGACGTCCCCAATGGCGTACATCGATTTCATGTCCGTGCTGCACAAGAGCACCTCGCGCGACTATCTCGCGCGGGTCAACGATCCGGACTACCCCAAGCACAAGGCGGCCGCGCTCGCCAAGCAATGGGGCTACGACTACTGGGACGGCGACCGCCGCATCAACTACGGCGGCTATCGTTATCTGCCGGGGCGCTGGGAAAAGGTCGCAAGGGCGATGGCCGAGCACTACGGCATCAAGGCAGGGGACAGGATTCTCGACGTCGGTTGTGGCAAGGGCTTCCAGTTGTACGATTTCACGCTGGCGGTGCCGGGGGTCGAGGTTCACGGAATTGACGTTTCGTCCTACGCGATCGAGCACGCCAAGGAAGAGATAAAGGACCGCCTGCAGGTCGGCAATGCGATTGCGCTGCCGTACCCGGACCAGTACTTCGACTTGGTAATGTCAATCAATACTCTGCACAATCTGCAATGTTACGACCTCGACAAAGCCCTGCGGGAAATCGAGCGCGTCGGCAAGAAGCACAAGTACCTCTGCGTCGAGTCCTACCGCACCGAGAAGGAAAAGGCCAACCTGCTCTACTGGCAGGTGACGTGCGAGGCATTCAATACGCCGGAAGAGTGGGAGTGGTGGTTCCGGCAGACGGGCTATACCGGGGACCATTCCTTCATCTTCTTCGAGTGAGGCCGCGCTATGCAATTGCCCAAGAGCATGAAGGCGGCGATCCTGGTCGCGCTCAACCAGCCGCTGGTCGTCGCTGAGGTGACGCTGCCCGCCGCCCTGGAGGCGGGTCAGGTGCTGGTGCGCGTCCAGTACAGCGGCATCTGCGGGTCCCAGCTCGGGGAGATCGATGGCGCCAAGGGCGAGGACCGGTTCCTGCCGCACCTTCTGGGGCACGAGGGTTCCGGCGTGGTCGAGGCGGTCGGGCCGGGCGTGCGCTTCGTCAAGCCCGGCGACCGCGTCGTGCTGCATTGGCGCAAAGGTCTCGGCATCGAAGCGGCGACGCCGGCTTATGCCTGGAACGGCAGGAAACTGAATGCCGGATGGGTCACGACTTTCAACCAGTACGCCGTGGTATCGGAGAACCGGGTCACGGCGATTCCCGCTGACAGCGACATGGAAATCGCGGCGTTGTTCGGCTGTGCGGTGACGACCGGGTTCGGCGTCGTCGTGAACAATGCGAAGGTGCGGATAGGCGAATCCGTGGTCGTTTACGGCGCGGGCGGCATCGGGCTCAACATCGTGCAAGCCGCGGCGCTGGCCGGGGCGTTTCCGATCCTTGCGGTGGACCTGCACGATGGCAAGCTCGAGATGGCCAGGATGATGGGCGCAACGCATCTCATCAATGCGTCATCGCTCGATCCCGCGAAGGCAATCGCGGAGGCGGCCGGCGCGGGCGGCGTCGACGTCTTCATCGACAACACCGGCCTGCCGGCCGTTATCGAGATGGGCTATCGGATCACGAAGCCGCAAGGGCGGGTAACGCTGGTGGGCGTGCCCCGGAAAGGCAATGACATTTCCCTGTATTCATTGCCGCTGCACTTCGGAAAAGTCGTGAGCGGGTCGCATGGAGGCGAGGCGATTCCTCACGAGGACATCCCGCGCTATCACGGCCTGTACCGGCAGGGGCGCATCAAGCTCAAGGAGCTGTTGACCGACCGCTTCAGGCTCGAGGACGTCAACGCGGCTATCGCGGGCATGCGCAGCGGATCCGTGCGCGGTCGCTGCCTGATATCCTGCTAGCTCCGCGCGGCCGCGGGCGGCTTTCGCGCCGGCACCGTGCTGCGGCGCGCGACTTTCGTGGAGTATAATTTTTTCCGCGGACGCGACCGGTGAGTCCGTGCCGCAAAGGGATTTTCCGGCGCCGGACGCCACAGGTTACCCGCCGCCGCGGCCACGCAGGCGCTCATGGACACGATGCCACTTGAATCCGGACAGTACGATCCCGTTCCCCACATCCGTCGAATCGTGCGGGAAGACGCCCGCATCGTATTCGTTTCTGGCAACTTCAACGTCGTTCATCCCGGGCATTTGAGGCTCCTGCAGTTTGCAGCCGAATGCGGGGAATTTCTCGTGGTCGGCGTGAATCCGGACGGCGCCCCGGGAACGATGGTCCCGGAGCTCATGAGGCTGGAGGGAGTCAGCGCCATCTCCCTGGTCAAGTACAGCTTCATCCTGCGAGAGTCGCCCGAGTCGTTCATCGCCAAGTGCCGTCCTGCCGTGGTGGTCAAGGGCAAGGAGTACGAGGGGCGGCACAACGCGGAGCAGCGCGTGGTCGACAGCTATGGCGGCCGGCTTCTGTTCGGCTCGGGCGAGGTCCGCTTCTCGTCCCTGGACCTGCTGCAGCGCGAGTATTTCGAGACCAATCTCTCGGCCATCAAGAAGCCCAGGGAATTCCTGGCGCGTCACGGTTTCACGCTTGACGACCTCAAGAAGAGCCTCTCCGGATGCAACAACAAGCGGGTGGTGGTCATCGGCGATCTCATCGTGGACGAGTACATCAACTGCGAACCGCTGGGCATGTCGCAGGAAGACCCGACGATCGTGGTCACGCCGCTGGAGAGCAAGCGGTTCGTCGGCGGGGCCGGGATAGTCGCCGCGCACGCAAAGGGCCTCGGTGCGGATGTCAGGTTCTTTTCGGTCTCCGGCACCGACGATGCCGCGGCGTTCGCCAGGGAGACGCTGGATCGCTACGGAGTAACCAGCGTGATCGCCGCGGACGATAGCCGCCCCACGACGCTGAAGCAGCGATTCCGCGCCGAAGGCAAGACACTGCTGCGCGTGAGCCACCTGCGCCATCACGCGGTGCGCCCGGAAATCGCGGCCCGGATGAAATCGGACATCGAAAAGACCGTCGCGAGGGCCGATCTCATCATTTTTGCGGATTTCAACTATGGCTGCCTCCCGCAGTTCCTGGTGGACGACATCGTCGAATTAGGCAGGAAGCGGGGCGTCACCATGGTCGCGGACAGCCAGGCATCGTCTCAGGTCAGCGACGTATCCCGGTTTACCGGGATGCGGCTCATTACGCCGACCGAGCGCGAGGCACGACTGGCCCTGCGTGACTGGAATTCCGGCCTGGTGGTGCTGGCGGAAGCGCTGCGCAAGAAAGCCCGCGCGGACTACGTCGTGATTACGCTCGGCTCCGAAGGCATCCTGGCACACGCGCCCGACGCGGCGGAATGGGAAACGGACCGACTTCCCGCCCTGAATACGGCCCCCCGGGATCCTGCCGGGGCGGGCGACTCGTTTCTGACCTGTGCGGCCCTTGCGCTGTGCGCCGGCGCGGACATCTGGCAGAGCGTCTATCTCGGCTCCATTGCGGCGGCCTGCCAGACCTCGCGCGTCGGCAATACGCCGCTCACGCAGTCCGATTTGATTGCGGAAATCGACCACCCCTAGCGTAACTCTCGGGTGACCCGTCTCACCCTGTTGCGGCGCCCGGAACATCGCGTAGTCATGACCGGCTACCGTCGAATTTCCGACAAGGCGCAGCCGCGGGCGAATGCCTGAAACTGCAGGAAGCGCGCTTTGGCTGATCACGGAGCTTACTTCGAGTACTTGCGCCAACGGAGCCGCCTTGGCTTGCTTTACCGGAAGTACTGGCTGTATCCCGCGCTATGCCGCAACTTGCGGGGGAGGGTACTGGATGTGGGCTGCGGTATGGGCGATCTGTTGCGCCATCGTCCTGGCACCACGGGGGTGGACATCAATCCGCACGCGGTGGAATGGTGCCGTACACAGGGGCTGGATGTGCACTTGATGCGCCCCGATATACTCCCCTTTGAAAATCACGTGTTTCAAGGGGTGATGCTGGACAACGTACTCGAACACTTGCTGCAACCGTTGCTTCTGCTGGGAGAAATTCGCCGGGTGCTCGCGCCTTCGGGGATACTGGTCGTCGGGGTGCCGGGCCAACGCGGCTACAACAGCGATCCGGATCACAAGGTGTTCTATGACGCGACAGCGCTCAAAGGGGTTGTTGAAACAGCGGGGTTCTGCAACTTGCGGCTTCTGCACATGCCATTTCCGATCCCCGGCTTGGGTCTTTTGATGAGACAGTACTGCCTGTATGGTGTGTTCGAGGCACGATGACCGGGGAAAGAAGAAGCGGGTCCATCCGTACGAATGGGCCAGGCAAGTCGCACCCTCAATACACCCCCGGTCAACTCACGCGAACTGATGCAGGGAGATCCCGGGTCGATGCGCACTCTATTGCTCGCGGGCGGCCTCGGTACGCGCCTGCGGCCACTGACCGACCGCATTCCCAAGTGCCTGGTGCCGATTCAGGGCAAGCCGCTCCTCGGCTACTGGCTGGACCTACTGCTGCCTGACGGAATCGAGCGGGTGCTCGTCAATACGCACTACCTGCCGGAGGCGGTGAGGCGATTTGCAGCCGAGTCGCCCTGGCGGGAGCGCATTACGCTCGCGCACGAAGAGCGCCTTCTCGGCACCGGCGGAACAGTGCTCCGGAATCGGGGATTTTTCCAGGAGAGGGCCTTCATGGTTGCGCACGCCGACAACCTGACCCGCTTTGACGTTGCCGCGTTTGTCGGGCAGCATGACCGGCGGCCCGCGGGCACCCTGATCACGATGATGACGTTTCGCACCGACGCCCCGCAAACCTGCGGCATCGTGGAAGTGGACGCACGCGGGGTAGTGACCGCCTTTCACGAAAAGGTCGCCAACCCTCCGGGCAACCGCGCCAACGCCGCGGTTTATGTCTTCGAGCCCGAGGTTGCGGATTTTCTGGCGAGCCTCGGAAAGGACGTCATAGACCTCAGCACGGAAGTCATCCCGGCGTTCCTCGGGCGCATCTGCGCGTTCCACAATTCAGACTACCATCGCGACATCGGCACGCTCGAGAGCTTGCGCCGCGCAGAAGAGGAATATCCGAAAGGCGGCGCTCCGCGCCGAGGGAACCGCGGGATGCGCCGTTGACGGGTGCCGCGGCAACATGCAAAGGAAAAGGTCACTGACCTCGTTCGAGGCGCAATTTCCGCAAGAGCCGGGCGTCGCGATCGCGAGCCGGGGTGATCTCCGGCATCTGCCGTGATGCCTGCATTCGGTCCTGAACCATGGGTTACGCCCAATGACGTGTCTGCCACCCAGCCGCATTCCCGGCGAAAACGGTTTCAGCGCTGAAGCCCAATCCGTGGACCGATTCGCACCGGTCCCGGCAGGGACTGCCCAGGGCGGGTAAGCCATTGCAGCTCGTCACGCGCATTCGGGACTTTCTGGAAGGAAGCTACAGAGGCGGCCTGCCAATGGAAATCGCGCGCCGGCTCGCGAGGCAACTGGCGTTCCTGTGCATCTGGTTCACCTTGCTTCCTGTCACGCTCGTCCTGCACTTCGCCGGCTTCCGGCGACTAACGGTCATCACGCAGCGAATCGGGCACCTGGCGGCGGAAATTGATTGTTTCGCCAAGGCCCGCAGGCTTGGCGAACTGCCAGCGAGACGCTGGCTGCTGCTGGCGCCCCCCGGGAAGGTGGCAAATCGTTGCTTACTCGAATATTGGAGGGCGGAAGTTACGACGATCTGCCATCCGCTCGCCTGTTTTCTCATCCATGGCATGAGCCGTTGGCTGCTGATGAAGCATGACGTCAGCGATTACCTCTTGCGCCTGGACGAGACGTCCACGCTCTACGGCATCAATGCGCGCTGGCGCAACAGGCCGCCGATCCTGCGTTTGACGGGGGAAGACGACGAGTGGGGTACGCGCATCTTGCAGGAATTGGGGATACCGGTGGGGGCGTGGTTCGCCTGTGTTCATGTGAGGGAACCGGGATTCTCGCCGCACGACGATCATGTGCATGCGCATCGCAACAGCGACCCGCTCCTGCTGATCCCCGCGATCAGGGAGATTACGCGGCGCGGGGGATGGTGCGTCAGAGTGGGCGATTCCTCCACCTCCCCGTTGCCGGTTCTGGAGCGGGTTGTGGACTATCCGCGGCACCCGCTCAGGTCCGAGCGCATGGATATTGTATTGTGCGCGCGGGCGCGCTTCTTTCTCGGGAACACGTCAGGTGTCGCCCTGGTAAGCACGGCGTTCGGAGTACCGTGCGCCCTGGCGAACATGATCCCTTTCTCGAATCTGGCCCCGCTGCCCCTGGACATCAGTATCCAGAAGCACCTGTTTCATCGGAGCGAGGCGCGCTTGCTGAGGTTCGACGAAATCCTGGGCTCTCCCATGGCCAATTTTCGGTTCGCCCGGTTGTACAACGACAATGGAATCGTGCCCGTGGAGAACACTGCTGAAGACATCCTGGAACTGGTACGTGAAATGCTGGATCGGCTGGAGGGAAAACTCGAAGAGACGGCCGACGACAGGGCATTGCAGGAGCGCTTCATGAAACTGTTGCGGCCAGGACACTATTCCTTCGGCACCGTTTCCCGAATTGGCGCGGCGTACCTGCGCAAGTACCGCCACCTGCTCGAGCCGTGACGGAATCTCGGAGGAGGGTCAGGGCCGCGCCTTCGAGCCGAGCAGCCCCGAGAGGAAGTCCCGCAGCGGGTCCTCCCAATGCCGCATCGCCACTCGAAAATGCCGCTGGATCTTGTCCTGGGTCATCACCGGATGACGCGGCCGCCGCGCCGGTAACGGGTACTGATCGGTGGTAATCGGTCTTACCTTCGCCCAGCCACCGGTCTGTCCGGATATGTCCTGCAGGATGCGGATAATGTCATTCGCGAACTCATAGCGTGAGGTATGTCCACCGGCCGCAAGGTGATACACCCCGCTGTGGCGGGTTATGAGCTCCTTCCGCCGCAATAGCTCTGCCGTCGCCTCCGCCAGCGCGCGCGCCCAGGTCGGGGAGCCGGACTGGTCGTCCACCATGGCGAGTTCCGGCTTCTCGCGCGCGAGCCGCAGAACGGTGAGTACGAAGTTCGAGCCGCGGGCGCTGTATACCCAGCTCGTGCGCAATATCAAGTGGTGTCCCCCGACGGCCTCGACAGCTCGCTCGCCTGCGAGTTTGCTCTTGCCGTAAGCGTTCACGGGGTTGGGGGCGTCGTCTTCGGCGTAGGGCCGGTCGAGCTCGCCGTCGAACACGTAGTCCGTCGAGTAATGGATGAGGATCGCGCCGAGACGTTTAGCTTCTTCCGCCATGATGCCGGGCGCAATGCCGTTGACCCGCATCGCGAGATCGGGCTCGGATTCGGCCCGGTCCACGTTGTTGTAGGCTGTTGCGTTGACGATGACTTCCGGTTTAGCGTCCCGGATCGCGCGCCGAATCGAGTCCGGATCCGCCACATCCATCGCACCGCGATCGAGCGCGATCACCGTGCCGAGCGGCGCGAGCGCGCTTTGCAGCTCCCAGCCGACCTGGCCGGTCTTCCCCGGAACCAGGATGCGAGGCATCAGGGAAATACTTCAGCTTCCTTGAGCGGCCGGCCTGCACGATCCTTCTGGGACAGGATCGGCTCGCCCTTGAGCGGCCAGGATATGGCGAGGTCGCGGTCGTTCCAGACGATGCAGCGCTCGTGCTGCGGCGCCCAATAATCGGTCGTTTTGTACTGCACCTCGGCGTGGTCGCTCACGACGAGAAAGCCGTGCGCGAATCCTGGAGGCACCCAGCACATCTTCCGGTTGCTCGCCGAGAGTGCTGCGGCGGTCCACTTGCCGAACGTCGGCGAGCTGCGGCGGATGTCCGCCGCGACGTCGTAGATCTCCCCAGCCGTCACTCGCACGAGCTTGCCCTGGGGCTGCCGGATCTGGTAGTGCAGCCCGCGCAGCACGTTGCGCGCCGAGCGCGAATGGTTGTCTTGGACAAAATGAGCGCGGAGCCCCAACGTTTCCAGCTCCCGCTCGTTGTAGCTTTCGAAGAAGTAGCCGCGGTCGTCGCCGAACACGCGGGGCTCGCAGATCAGCACGTCGGGCAGCGAGGAGCTGTCGAGCTTCATTCCAGCGGACGCCGCAGCACGTCCCTGAGGTAAGCACCATACGGACCGCTGCCGATGGCCGCGGCCAGTTTCTCGAGCTCGGCAGCGGTGATGTAGTCCATGAAAAACGCGATCTCCTCGGGACAGGCGACCTTGAGTCCCTGGCGCTTCTCGATGGTCTCGATAAAGTGGGACGCGGCGAGCAACGCATCGTGCGTGCCGGTGTCGAGCCAGGCGATGCCGCGGCCCATCAGCATCACCTCGAGCTCGCCGCGGCGCAGGTACTCCAGGTTGACGTCGGTGATCTCGAGCTCGCCGCGCGGGGAGGGCTTGAGCTTCCGCGCGATGTCCACCACCTGGTTGCCGTAGATATAGAGGCCGGTCTGCGCAAAGTGCGACTTTGGCTGCTTCGGCTTCTCCTCGATGGAAATCACCTTGCGGTTCTTGTCGAACTCGATGACACCATAGCGCTCCGGGTCCTGCACGTGATAGGCAAAGATCGTGGCGCCCCTGACGTTCTTCACCGCTTGCTGGAGCTTGGCCGAGAGTTCATGGCCGTAGAAGATGTTGTCGCCGAGGATCAGCGCGCACGGGTCCTTGCCTATGAAACCCGCGCCGATGGTAAAGGCCTGCGGGATGCCTTTGGGCTCGGGCTGCACGGCGTACGACAGGTTGATTCCCCAGCGCCTCCCGTTGCCCAGCAGCTGCTCGAAGCGCGGCGTATCCTGCGGAGTGGAGATCACGAGCACGTCGCGGATGCCCGCCAGCATCAGCGTGGTAAGGGGATAGTAGACCATCGGCTTGTCGTACACTGGCAGCAACTGCTTGCTGACCACCTGCGTCGCGGGATACAGCCGCGTACCGGAGCCGCCGGCGAGAATGATCCCCTTCATTGGTGAACGGTGGTCACCAGACAGTTTCCGCTCCCAGTGCCTTGCATGCAGGATCCGACGTGACCAGCACGAGATCTTCGATCATCGCTTGTGCCGCTAACATCCGATCGAACGGGTCGCGATGCTTGTGGTCCAGGGAGCCTGCCCTAAGCGCGTGCGCGAACGCAATCGGCAGAACACGCAGGCGCGACTCCCCGATCAAAGCGGGAAGCTTGGGCAATATGCGGTCTGCGCCTGGGAGTCTTCCCAGCCGAAACTTGGTCGCGAGTTCCCAGCCGGATACCGGGCTTACCCAGACTGCGTTGCGGGGACTCTTGATGACCTGCGATGCACGAGCGGAGAGTTGCGCGTCGTCGGTGAGCCACCACAGCAGTGCATGGGTGTCGAGCAGAAGCTTCATTTTTCCCAAGCATCGAGTTCCTCAGCCGGTAGCGGCTCGAAAAAGCTTTGCGGGAGCCGCCAGCCCTTGAGGAGACCCGGCTTTCGCTCTTGCGCTTCATCGAGTGGCACCAGTTTCGCGCACGGCTTACCGGCTCTCGCGAGAACGATTTCCTCGCCCTTGCGCACGCGATCGAGCAGGCGCGAGAGATTGGTCTTGGCGGTGTGGACGTTGACGATCGTGGCCATATCGGACTTAGTCCATGGACTTAGCTAAGTATACCGGTTGGCGCAGCCCGCGGCAAACTCCTATTTCCTATTCCCCGTTTCCCGGTTCGTGTAATTGGCCTCGATCCAGCGCAGGTACTCGCCGCTGGTGACGCTGTCCGCCCACTTCATGTTGTCGATGTACCACTCGACTGTCTTGCGCAGCCCGGTCGTGAAATTCTCCTTCGGCTTCCAGCCGAGCTCGGACTCGATTTTCCGTGCGTCTATCGCGTAGCGCCGGTCATGACCCGGGCGGTCCTTGACGAAACTGATGAGCTGCTCGTGAGGGGCCTGTTTGGGACGGGCCTCATCGAGCAGGACGCACACCGCCTTGACCACCCCGAGGTTGGTCATTTCGCTGCGGCCGCCGATGTTGTAGGTCTCGCCCGCGCGGCCCTTGGCGAGGGCGAGGCGCACGGCGGCGCAGTGGTCCCCGACGTAGAGCCAGTCGCGAACGTTCCGTCCGTCACCGTAGACCGGCAGGGGCTTCTGGCGCCATCCGTTGAGGACCATCAACGGGATGAGCTTTTCGGGGAATTGGCAGGGGCCATAGTTGTTGGAGCAATTGGTCGTGATCGTCGGCAAGCCATAGGTATGGTGGTAGGCGCGCACCAGATGATCCGCGGCGGCCTTGGACGCGGCGTAGGGGCTGTTCGGCGCATACGGGGCGGTTTCGGTGAAAGCGGGGTCGCCGGGACCGAGCGAGCCGTAGACCTCGTCGGTCGAGACGTGCAGGAAGCGGAACCGGTCCTTTTCCGGCGGAGCGAGCGCCGACCAGTAGGCGCGCGCTTCCTCGAGCAGGGTGAACGCGCCCATCACGTTGGTCTGCACGAAATCCGCGGGACCGTGGATCGAGCGGTCCACGTGGCTCTCCGCGGCGAAATTGACGATCGCGCTCGGCTTGTGCTCCTGCAGCAGCCTGCCGACCCGCTCGCGATCACCGATGTCGCCGCGCACGAAGAGATGGCGCGCGTTTCCCTTCAGGCTGGAGAGGTTCTCCGGGTTGCCGGCGTAGGTCAGCTTGTCGAGATTGAGGACGCTCGCGGTCTCCGCGGCAAGCCAGTCATGGACAAAGTTCGAACCGATGAATCCCGCGCCCCCCGTCACCAAAATCACCGGTTGACTCCCCAAGCCTGCGTAATGCGGCAGCTGCGTAAAGGGTATTATTCTAGGGAAAATCTCGTATTCGGTCGAACTTACACCAATAAAAATGCCGCGCATCCTGTTAGTCAAGATGTCGTCGCTGGGCGATGTCATCCACAACCTCCCGGTTGCCACCGACATCCGGCGCCACGTCCCCGATGCGACGATCGACTGGGTGGTCGAGGAGCAATATACCGCTCTGGTGGCGATGCACCCGGCGGTGAACCGGGTGCTCCCGATTGCCCTGCGACGCTGGCGAGGCAGGCTGTTTTCGGGGGCGACCTGGCGGGAATTGGGCGTGTTCTACCGGGAGTTGCGCGGCCGCGACTGGGATGCAATCGTGGAAACCCAGGGATTGCTGAAGAGCGCGCTCGTGGCAAAGCTCGCAAGGGGGCCGGTCTATGGCTTCGGGCCAGGCACGGCGCGCGAGCCGCTCGCGTCCAAGTTCTACGACGTCACTTGCGAGTTTCCGCCGGACGCGCACAAGATCCTTCGTTATCGCTCGGTAGCGGCGCGCGCGCTCGGTTACGCGGTCGCTCCGCAGATCGACTACGGCATCGCTCCCCGCGTGCCGCGCCCCGGCTTCGGTGCCGGTCGTTACTGCCTCGCTTTTCATTCGACCGCGCGCACGGCGAAGCTTTGGCCGGAGGCAAACTGGGTGGAACTGGTGCGGCTCCTGGACCGCGCTGGTCACGCCTGCATCCTGCCCTGGGGCAGCGATCAGGAGCGCACGCGCAGCGAGAGAATCGCAACCGCCGGTTCCCGAGCGGTGGTTCCACCGCTGCTTTCGCTCGATGACATGTCGGCCCTGGTAGCCGGGGCCGAGGTCGTCGTCGGCATCGATACCGGGCTCATGCATCTGGCAGCGGCGCTGGCGCGCCCGGTGGTCGGCATCTTCTGCGACTCGGACCCGGTCGATGCTTGCCCGCTTGGGCCCGGACCGACCGCGTATCGCGGGCAAATTGGAAACCCCCCGACCGTCGCGGCTGTGGCGGAGGCCATCCGCGAGGTGGCACCGGGACTCTTCTGATGCGGCGGCTGTACACAATCACCCTGTATCTGCTGCTGCCCTGGGCCTTGCTGCACCTGTTGCTTCGCGCCCGCCGCCAGCCCGGCTATCTCCGGCATGTCGCGGAGCGCTTCGGGTATTACACGCTGGTGCCGGAGGCGCCGCTCATCTGGGTGCACGCGGTGTCCGTGGGCGAGACCCGCGCGGCCGAGCCGCTGGTGCGGGTGCTGCAGGTGAGGTATCCGCAACACCGCATCCTGCTCACGCACATGACGCCGACGGGGCGGGAGACCGGCGAGACGCTGTACGGCGGGAGGGTCGCGCGCTGCTACTTGCCGTACGACTATCCCGGGGCGGTGGCGCGGTTTCTCGATCATTTCCGGCCGCAGTTTGCCATCGTGATGGAAACTGAGATCTGGCCCAACCTCATCCGCGCTAGCCGCGCGCGCTCCATCCCGCTTTATCTGGTGAACGCGCGCTTGTCCGAGAAATCCTACGTCGGATACCGCCGGTTCGGGGGACTCGTGCGCGAGAGCCTGGCCGGGTTCGCGGCGGTGGCGGCGCAGAGCGAGGGCGATGCGCGGCGTCTGACCGCGCTCGGGGCGCGTGATGTGCACGTCACCGGCAACGTGAAATTTGACGTCGCACCCCCGCTGGAGCAACTGGAGCTCGGGCAGGCGCTGCGCCGC
>Ga0180082_1000045_pt1 | contig 17549 bp, 8 predicted proteins | sample EasRiv660_16_10D_FD_121780 | JGI IMG/M metagenome (GOLD analysis project Ga0180082, IMG submission 121780) | Soil microbial communities from meander-bound floodplain in the East River, Colorado, USA - East River metaG ERMLT660_16_10D | ecosystem: Environmental > Terrestrial > Soil > Floodplain ...
CCAGTCCCGTCAACACATCGTGCGCGGCCTCCCAGGAATTCCGCTGGACGGACTCGCGCGCTTTGGTCACGTCGCGAAATATCAAGACACCGCCTGTGATCCTGCCGCTGCGGTCGTGGATCGGCGCTGCGCTGTCGTCGATTCCTATCCTGCTGCCGTCCCGCCTGACCAGATCGATGTCGCGTCCAAAGGAGACGATGCGGTTCTCGGCGAGCGCCCGGCGCAAAGGGGCCGCAACCCGATCCCCGGTCGCTGCGTCCATCAGATTCAGGATTTCGTCGAGGGGCCGGTCTTTGGCCTCACCGAGAGCCCAGCCGGAGAGCTGTTCTGCCACCGGGTTCAGAAAGGTGACGCGGGCGGCGGCGTCCGTAGTGATCACGGCATCGCCGATCGAGCGCAGCGTGACCTCGGCGCGCTGCTTTTGCTCGAACAAAGCGTTCGTAACCCGCCGCAGCGCGAGCAGCGGAAACGTCCGCAGCGCGATGAATACCGAACTCCCGAGCAGAATCCCGAGCGCGGCCGCAAGGGCGGTGCCGTACCATATCCCGCGCAGCGAATCGCTGACTTCGACCCGGCCGGCGACGCGCGCGGCATCGTACAGCAGGTGCGAACGCCGCAATACCGGGGGCACCGGCGTCGTGCCTGCTTCCGCAAGAAGATTGCCGCGATCGTCGTAGACCTGCACCGCCTCGGTATCGAGCGGGACCGGCTCGCGCGTGAGCAGGCCCTGCAGTCGGTTCTCGGCGTACATCCACACCTCGGGCATGGTGGCAATCAGCCCGCCTAACGCGGTCGCTTTGACCCTGGCCTTGAATGCGAGCTGGCCGCTGAAGTCGTTGTACGCGATGACCCAGTAGCCGAGCGGCAGGGCGAGCGTGACCGCCAGCGCGACCGCGAGCGCCACCCGGCTGACAATGGACGTTACTTCTTTGTCGGTGGTGAACATCTTGAGGGGCGGTCAGGGTATCCAATTCCCGGCACGGATCAGGATTTCGCGCCCTGCGGGAGACTGCATGAACGCGACGAAGCGTTTCACCGCCGCCGATGGCTCGGACCGGGTAATGAGGAAAAACCGCTTGAGGTGAGGGTATTTGCCGGAGGCAGCGTTGCCGACCGTCGGTTCGACGCCATCGAGCGTCAATGCCCGCAATGGACGGTGTTCCGAGCTGATCAGGCTCAGGGCCACGACGCCCAGCGCGCCCGGTATGCCCTCCGTCTTGTCTGCAGCTTCCTGGTCGGTCGTCGCGAAGGGCATGCCCGGGCGTCGTTCCGCTGCGGAGATTGCCTTGTCGAGCGCCGGGGACATGCGCCTAATCTGCTGTGTCGTGTCGTCTCCAACCTGGCGCAAAACCGGGCGAATCAGGCTGCCGTCCGGCCAGTTTGCCATCGTGCCGCTGTAGATGCCGGCAATCTCGTCCAGGGTGAGCGCCCTGGCCTGGGTTTTCGCTGAAACGGCGAACACCAGCGGCGTGCGTGCATACTCGACCGAAATCACGCCGGGCTTGCGCTCCTCCTCTGTCAGCGGCCGCGAGCTCAACCCGATGTCGAGCGCGCCTTTGGGGATTGCCTTGATGGCGCCGCTGGTGCCCATGCTCGGCAGCACCGTCACTTTCGTATCCGGGTTCCTCTTGCCGAATGCGTCTGCGAGCAGCCGCAGGGTGCCCAGCGCATTGCCGGTGCCGCCGATCTTGATCTCTTCTGCTGCTGCAGCCTCGTCGGCGGACAACATTGCCGTGCCTGCGATTGCGAACGCAAGCAAGCAACTGCAATAAAACCGGAGAAGATGTTCGCGTGAGCGGTCAGGAGGGTTGTTCATGAAGAGGGTTCGTCCTCACCTGCCGACCGGCTGCCAGCAACCTGGCGAGTTCCTCGGCAACCACGGGTCGGCTGAAGTAATAGCCTTGTCCTTCGGCGCAGTGATGGGATTGCAGGAAGGCGAGCTGTTCCCGCGTTTCGATGCCCTCGGCAACGACCCGCTGTTTGAGGCTCATGCCCATCGCAATGACGGCGCTGACGATGGCCTCGCCGGTATCGCCGTCGATGTCCTGCACGAACGACTGGTCGATCTTGAGCGTGTCGATCGGGAAACGCCGCAGATAGCTCAGGCTGGAATAGCCGGTGCCGAAGTCATCGACGGCAATCCGCACACCGAGGTCCTTGAGCGCGTGCAGGACCGCCATCGTCGTTTCCGTGTCCTGCATGAGCACGCTTTCGGTCAGCTCGAGTTCGAGGCGGCGCGGGTCCAGGCCGGTGTCGTTGAGGATGGCACGCACACCGGCGAGAAAATCCCTGCCGTGGAACTCGACCGCCGAGACGTTGACCGCGATCTGCCCCATGTCGAAACCGGCTCGCAGCCACCCTGCCGCCTGGCGGCAGGCTTCGCGCAGCACCCAATTGCCGATCGGCAGAATCATGCCGCAGTCTTCGGCGATGCTCACGAACTGCGTCGGGTAGACGAGACTGCGATCGGCTTGCCGCAGACGGAGAAGGGCCTCGACACCGGTAATGGAGCCGGTCTCGAGATTCACCTTCGGCTGGTAATGCAACACCAACGCGCGCTGCTCGAGCGCATGGCGCAGCGCCTCCTCGATGGATCGCCGCGCGGCCGCATGGGCATTCATGTCCGGAGTGAACGCCTGGTAGTTGTTACGTCCCCTTTTTTTGGCGTGATACATCGCAGTGTCGGCGTTCCTGAGCACCGTTTCGACGTCCTTGCCGTCGTCGGGGTAAAGACTGATGCCGATGCTCAGGGTGACGTGGAGCTGATGACCGCCGATGAGATGGGGCGCGGCCATGGCCTCGATCAGCTTTTGGGCGGCGAGGGCAGCGTCGCTCACCGCCTCGACTTCGGCCAGCAGCACCACGAATTCGTCGCCCCCCTGGCGGCTGACGGTATCGGAGTTGCGGACGCACGCCTGCAGGCGCTTTGCGGCCGACTGCAGCAACTGGTCGCCGACCGCATGCCCGAGCGAATCGTTGACGTGCTTGAAGTGGTCGAGGTCCAGAAACATCAGGGCGACGCGCTTGCCATGACGCTGCGCGAGCGCGATCGACTGCGCCAGCCGGTCCGTCAGCAGGGAACGGTTCGGCAAGCCGGTGAGAAAGTCGTGTTCGGCCATATAGGAGGTCTGCGCGGTGGCCTGCTCGGCGGCCTCGGTCATCGTCTGGGCATGAACCGACGCGACGACGAGGCGCTCGTTCGCTTCCCGCAACTGCGCCCCGGTGCGCGCGCCCAGCGCGGCCACGGCCCGCGCGGCCTCTTCACGGCGGTTGGCGGCCTCTTCGCGGCGGTCGGCGGCCTCTTCGCGGCGGTCGGCGGCTTTGTGGCGCCGGTCGGCAGCCTCTTCACGGCGGTCGGCAGCCTCTTCGCGGCGGTCGGCGATCTGTTGGCGCCGGTCGGCGGTTTCTGTGCGGTTAAGGACGGCCTCTTCGTCGGCAAAGACCTCCGCCCCCCGCTCGGCGAGCGGCTTGGCTGCGTCCGAGGCCGGAGATCGCGCTCTTTCGTTTGCCTCGAGCGGCTGCCCGGTCGCGCCTTTCAGACGAGGGGAACCCTTCTTGGTCATCACCGTTTTCCTCAATCGACCCTCTCGGACGCCGGCGTCTGCGTCGGCCGCCCCGCCGAGGTGTCCTTCGTAGCGAAGCTTATCGATCAGCGCCTTTCAGGTATGTACGGCAGCGAACATACACGCTCGATCGGACCCGGTTGCTGTTCGTGGATCCGTTCCTCACGCGGCGAGAGGCTGGGCGAGGTATCTTGTTTCGAAGATCTCCCCCGGCACCGGTTTGCTGAACAGGAAGCCCTGCATTTCGTCGCAGTCCAGCAGCCGCAGCAGTCGCGATTGCTCCTCGGTTTCGACCCCCTCGGCCACCACCTTCAACTTCAGCGAATGCGCCAGGTCGATGATGGTGGACACCAGCGCCAGTCCCTCCGGCGCGGCCGTCATGTCGGTCACGAACGAACGGTCGATCTTGAGCGTGTCCACCGGCAGCTTGGACAGGTAGGAGAGCGAGGAGAAGCCGGTGCCGAAGTCGTCGATGGCGATGGTTACGCCCAGGGCGCGGATCGCCTGCAGGCTGGCGATGTTGTGCTTGACGTCCTCCATGATCAGGCTTTCGGTGATCTCCAGCTCCAGCCCGGCCGGCGCATGCGGGTCGACGCTGATGACTTGCTTGATCTCCTCGATGAAGCCGCGATTGCGCAGTTGCAGCGGCGACACATTCACCGCGACGCGCACGGCGGGCAGCCCCGCGGCGCGCCAGCGCAGGGAGTCTTCGATGGCGCGGCGCAATGCCCAGCGCCCGACTTCGTAGATCAAACCGGTTTCTTCCAGGATCGGGATGAACTCACCCGGGGGCACGAGGCCGGTTCGCGGATCGTTCCAGCGGATCAGCGCCTCGGCGCCGGTGAGCTTGCCGCTCGCGAGATTCACCTTGGGCTGGTAGTGGAGCACGAATTCACCCTTGTCGAGCGCCTGTCGCAGCTGGTTTTCCAGGGTGAGCGTGCCGGCCACCGTTTCGGTCATTGTCTGCGTGTAAAACAGGTAGCGATCGCCCCTCGCCTTGGCCTTTTTGAGCGCCGCCTCGGCGTTCTTGAACAGCGTGTCGGCGTCGGCACCGTCGTCCGGGCACAGGGCTACTCCGCTCTTGAAGGCGATCCGGAACACGGCGTCGTTCAGGCGGAACGGATGCTCCAGAAAGGCCGCCATCGATTTCTCCAGAAGCCGCGCCACGTTGCCGTCCCGCTTGACCTCCGGCAGCACCACGGCAAAATGGTCCGCGTCCACTCGCGCCAGCAGGTTGGCGTCCCCCACGTTGCGCGTCAGCCACTCCGCCACCAGCTTGAGGAGTGCGTCGCCGGCCGGCCGGCCGAGGCTGTCGTTGATGTTCTTGAACCGCTCCAGAGCGATCAGGAACAAGGCAAGCTTGTGCCCGCCGCTGACGGCGCCGCGCACGTATTGCGCCACCCGCTCGAGAAACAGAGTGCGGTTCGCCAGGCCGGTGAGTGCGTCATAGTACGAGAGGTAATCCAGTTTTTTCTGCTTCTCGATCGCCTGCAGCGCGAACGAAATGTCCGAGGCCACTTCGTCGAGGAGCGCAAGCTCGTCCTTGTCGAAAAATCCCCGCCCGGTTGCGAACAGGACGACCAGGGCCGTCACGCTGTCATCCACTACGAGCGGCAGGCATACCGAGGAGCGGCAGCCCAGCTTCAGCGCCTCCGCACGCAGCTTGCCCCCCGGCAGCTCGCCTTCGATGTCGTTGCGGACCGAGGCCCTACGGGTCTGCATGGCCTCCCCGAGCGTACCTTTCGAGGCGTTGATGCTGGTCCAGCTCACCGCACGCGCGCTCTCCTCTGAAAATCCCTTCCAGGCGATCGGCACGACCTGCTCCCCGTCGTGATCGATCGCGCCGATCCAGATCATTTCGAACTTCCCGCGCTCGGACACGATGCGGCAGGTTTCCTCCAGCAGGGCCTTGCGTTCGCGGGTGCGGACGATCGCCGCGTTGATCCCGCTCGAGACCGCGCGGATCCGCGCCAGCTTGTCGAGCTTCTGCTGCCTGCTGATATTTTCGAGGGCAAACGAGATGTTCCCGGCAAGTTCGGTCAGCAAGCTGACTTCCTCCTCGTCGAAGAAGTCCGGCTCTCTGGCATACATCGTGAGAGTCCCCACGATCGTCTGGTCCTCGAACAAGGGCAGCGTGATCAGCGATCGGAAACCCAGCCTCAGGATTTCCTTCAGACGCGCTCCGCTGGAACCATCGGCGGTGATGTCATTGTTGAATACCGGGCGCCGCTCCCGGATAGCCTGCCCAACCGCTCCTTTTCCCCGCGGCATGTCGTCCCGGGCGGAAGACTTGGTGCTGGTAACTTCTTCTGCGCTTTCGCCCGCCCAGGCGACGGGTGTCACGTCCTGCGTTTCCGGATCGAACGTGCCGATCCAGGCCATTCCGAAATTGCCATGCTCGACGGCGATGCGGCACGCTTCGTCGAGCAGCTCCCCGCGGTCCCGGACGCGCACGATCACGGAGTTGATGCCGCTCATGACCGCCTGGATTCGGCTCAGGCGGGCGATCTTTTCCTCCTTGCCGATTTGCTCGAGCGCGAACACGATGTCGCCGGCGAGCGCCGTCAACAGTTTCATTTCCTCTTCATGGAAGAATTCGCTCTCGCTCGCGTACAGCGAGAGCGTGCCTACCGCTTCATCCGAGACAATCAGCGGCAGAATCGCCAACGAGCGGACTCCGGATTCGGCGTATTTCCCGCCGAACAGGAGCCTGGGGTCGCTCTGCGAATCGTTGGACACGACGGCCTTTTTCTCCCTGATCGCCAGAGCGATCATGGTATTGGGCGCACCCTCGCTCGATGACAAGACCTTCTTGATGGAGGTCAGGAGCTCATCGTCCTTGCCCGCCGAGGCGACCGGGACAATCTTCATCGCGCTCCGGTCCGCGATGCACAGCAAGGACATGCGGAACCCGCCCTCCTCGACCGCGATCCGGCAGGCCTCCCTGAACAGCTCGTCGCGGTCGCGCACGCGGACCAACAGCGCATTGATGCTGCTCAGCACGCGAAGCGTCCGGTTGACGTGTTGCAGATCGCGGCTCCTCGACTCTATTTCCGCCCGCTGCGCCTGCACCGCTCCGGCGGTGCGATCGACGACCGCCATCAGCTCGCCGAGCTCGCCCTGCGGATAGGGCGCGCCGATGCGCGCCTCCGGTTCGCCCGCCCCGACGCGCCCGGCCACGCTCGCGATGCGCCGCACCTGGCGGCGGATGCCGGTCTCCGCGACGTACCACGCGCCCGTGAATGCCAACAGCGAAACGCCCAACAGCAGGGCCAGCGCGTCGCGCAGGCTCTTGTTCGCCTCTGCCACCAGCACGTCGCGCGGGATGCCCAGAGCGATGCGCGCGCCGCCGCCGCGGGGCTCCGGCATGACGCCGAGCGCCCAGACCCTGGGCATTCCGTCCAGGTCGGGCAACTCGGCCGCCGTACCGGCGTGCCCCGATGCCGCGAACCGGAACAACTCCGACGCCGCCGACTCCTTGCCGACAAAGGCCGCGTCGCCGCCGTCGGGTTTGCGCACCATCAGCATTCCGTTTCGATTCCAGATCATCATCCTGGTGTTCGGGTACTGGCTTGCCGCGGCGAAGGCCCGGGCGTATTCGGAAAGATTCAGCGAGGCGAGGAGCACGTACTCGAGCGTGCCCCGGCTGTCGAGCATGGGGTAGGCGACCTGCAGCACCGCGATTCCGGTAATCCCGCCGATCACCACGTCGAAAGCGGGCTCCAGCGACGCCCGCACCTGTCTGAAGTAATCGCGCCCGCTCACGTTCAGCTTGCGGCCCGAGCGCAGCGAATCGCAGTGCAGGTCGCCCTCCGGCGTAAGGGTGAGCAACCCCGTGTACTGCGGATAGCGAGCGAGCACGCCGGCGAGAAACTCCGAGCAGGCGGCTTTGTCCGCAGTGTCGAGGTCGGGCGCGCGCGACAGGCCGTGCAGCAGCTGCACCGTGCCCTTGACCTTGTCGTCCAGGTTCTCGGCCGCGTGCTTCGCCAGCGCGCCGAGGTTGTGCTTCGCCTCGTCGATGTCCTGGTCGCGCTGCTCGAAGAGATAGAGCCCGAGCAACACGGCCGGGGCGAGGGTGGCGAGCAGGACGAGCAGCAGGATTCTGGCGCGCAGGCTCATGTCGGGCTCATACGCGGAAACGCTCGGGGGAAAAACCGTGCAGCAGGGATTCGAGCTCCCCGGCAAGCTCGTCGTTCGAGATCACCGCGTGGACGCCGGCCTGCGACGCGGCGGTGCGGTACGCCCGATCAATCGGACGGAGTGTTTGCGAATCGCGTCGAAGCCGCCCGGGAGAAGGGGTTTCCTGTTCCAATCGACACCCGTGCCGGGACCCTCCAGCGTCCTGGTTGAAAACTTGAGAGTTTGGATTGCTCCCAAACACGCGCCGCCTCCTGCCGAAATGGTCTTTGGAAGCAGATCACGCGTGGGCAAAATCGCGGGAAGAGCGCGGAGAAACTGACGACCATGATGCCGCCGGGCTTCAGTCGCTCCCGGCTCGAGGGAAACGGCCGTTATTTCCCTAGGGTGGCAGTGTCCGCCTGTTTGCAGGGGGGGTATGTGCGGTAGCAGACGCAAGTCGCCGTCGCGCTCGGGTGCCGGAGGCAAGGGCGTGGACTTGGGCCTCGAATATTTCTGCAGGGTCCTGTTTACTCAGCAGATAACAGCCGACTGGCGCCCCCTGCCTTGGCCCGATTGCGAAGGGGGTGGCGACCCCCGAAATTTCTGAAGAATGCGGGTCACACCGAATCCGCCTGGAGGTGCTGCTCGCGCGCGAATGCGGCAAACTCGGCAGCCGGGATCGGTCTGGACAGGTAGAAACCCTGCATCTCATGGCATCCGATCGATTGCAGAACCCGCAGTTGTTCCGCGGTTTCCACGCCTTCCGCGATCAGTCCCAGGTTCAGGGCTTTTCCCATGCCGATGATGGCGGTTGTAATTGCCAGGTCATAGCGATCGCCGGGCAACCCGCGCACGAATGACTGGTCGATCTTGAGCTTGTCGAGGGGGAAACGCTTCAATTGGTTCAGGCTCGAATAGCCCGTTCCAAAATCGTCCAGGGACAGCTTCACGCCGATACCCTTCAGTGCACGCATGGTCGCAATCGAGTCTTCGGCGTCGCGCATGACCGCGCTTTCGGTGAGTTCGAGATCGAGATACTCGGCGGCAAGGCCGCAGTCCCGCAAGGCGCGCGCCACCTCCTGCGGAAGATCTTTTTGCTGGAACTGCACAGCCGAGAGGTTGACGGCGATCGGAACGGCCGGCAACCCCGCCTCCTGCCATGTCCGGTTTTGCCGGCATGCTTCCCGCAGCACCCACGTCCCGATCGGAACGATCAGCCCCCTTTCTTCCGCAATCGGGATGAACTGCGCCGGGGAGACCATGCCCCGCTCCGGGTGCCGCCAGCGAATGAGCGCCTCCGCCCCGACAATTCTGCCGGTCTTGGAATCCAGTTGGGGCTGGAAATACAGCAAGAATTCTTCCCGTTCGAGCGCCCGCCGCAGGTCCTGCTCGACCAACAGCATCGCCAATGCCCGCGCATTCATGTCCGTCGTGTGGAACTGGTAATTGTTGGGCCCCAGATGCTTGGCGTGATGCATCGCGGCGTCCGCGCTGCTGATCAGCTCGACCGCTTCGGAGCCGTCATCGGGATAGATGCTGATCCCGATATTGGTCGAAACGGCCAGGTTATGGGAGTCGATGGCGTAAAGTGGATTCAAGACGGTCTGGCGGATTTTTTCGGCGACCCTGGCAACGTCCTCGATCACCCTTATTCCCGAGAGAGCGGCGCCAAACTCGACCCCTCCACGGCGCGCCGTGATGTCGGCTTCGCGCAGGCTTTCCGTGAGCCGCTGGCTCACATCCTTCAGCAGCCGGTCTCCCGTCGCATTGCCGAGGGAGTCGTTGACTTTCTTCAATCCGCCCACATCGAGGCATAGCACCGCAACCTTCGTTCCGCTGCGTTTGGCGCCCTTGATCATGCCATCCACGCGCTCGGAAAAATTGAACCGGTTCGGCAGCCCGGTCAACGAGTCGTGATTTTCCTGGTGAATCAGCATTGCCTCATGGGTCAGGCGCACCTCTTCGCTGTGCGCCCGGATGACCTTGTCCGCCCGGCGGACAATCGCGAACAGGAACAGGTACAGCAGCGACAAGCTGGCGAGTACGCCGCCGACGATCTCCCATTGGGTCTGTTCCAGTTTGGCGATGTAGTCTGTCACGTCGGAATAGACCTCCATCACGGCTTCGACCGTCGAGCTCCCGGTCTTGTGGATCGGGAGATACGTTGAAACCAGATTGCGGTCGTTGATGACCTGCTCGAACGCGTCGAACTTGTCGCGAAATGTGATCTCGGTCGCGGTCCTGCCGGCTTTCGCGGTCAGAAATCCGCCGTTCGTGCTTTTGTCTTCGCCGATCTGTTTGGGATCGGTGGAGAAGACCGTGAGGCCGTCGAGATTGTAGATTTTCACCTTCACGACGGTCAGCCCCGTCATCTGCCGCAGCACGTCCTGCCTGAGCTGAACGGCTTCCGGACGCTGCGCCAGCTCGGCCTTCGGAATCGCGGAGGCGCTCCGGACGTAGGCGGCATGGTTCGGCCAGATCGTGTTGGCGAACACCTGCGCCAGGGCGACGTTGTCTCGCGTCTCATGGTCGGTCAGCGCGTTCAGCGCGAAATGCCGGTAGAAAAGCAGCAACACCACCAGCACGAAGAAAATGCCGAGGAAACTCGCGATCGAGAAATGCCGGGTCAGCCTGAAAGGCGGCTGCGGTTTCCGCACGACTTCGGCCCGGTCTCGCCCATCCGGGCCGTCGACCGCGTCCCGGAACCGCCGGCCGACGTGGGGCGCGCCCGGCGCGGCCGGGACTTTGGTCAACACGTTTGCTCGCTTTCTCTCAGAAAAACCGGCTCGGCCAGGGAAACGGCCGTGGTTCCGCTGATTATGGCAGTGTCCGCCTGTTTACTGTGGCGGTATGTGCGATAGCAGACGCAAGCCGCCGTCGCTCAACTGATTCCGCGCGAAGCCGGTGAACTGCTCGAGTGTCAACCGGTGTCCTGAGTCAATAATTCGCGGCATAAATACGCTCCCGTCATTCCCGCGAAAGCGGGAATCCAGTGTCTTGAAAAGTCGCTGGATTCCGGCTCACGTCGCTTTCGCGACGTGGCCGGAATGACGGTATGAATATGCAACGCATTTGCGATTCACGACACTAGGGAAGCTCTGAACAACCGCTGATTCGTCATTCCCGCGAAAGCGGGAATCCAGGAATTTCAGCCGCCTGCTGGATGCCCGCGTTCGCGGACATGACGTCAATCAGAGCTTCGCTAGGTGCGCTGGCGTACAGCCGTCGTTAGGCACAGGCCGTACGCTTGTACCCTCGTGAAACCATGAAGTCAGTTCGCATCCCCACTATCCGTTCCAGGCTCGCTTGGCTCGTCATCGCGTGCGTGATCCCGGCGTCTTTGATGGCTTCGGTGTTGATTTCTCAGAACTATCAGCGCGAGCGCGCAAGACTGGTGCGCGACTCCATCGCGACGGCGCGCGCGCTGACGTCTGCAATGGATCGTGAATTGGCCGGCGTGCAGTCGGCCTTGTTCGCGCTTGCAACCTCGCCCCATCTGACCTCCGGCGACCTTCCAGCCTTCTACAGACAGGCGAAGGAGGTGCTGCCGAATATGACGATCGCCAATAACATAGTTCTCATCGACGCGAACGGCCGGCAGCAGGTCAATACCCTTCAATCATCCGGCGAAGCGCTTCCTTCCGGTACTTCGCTGCAGCTACGGCACATATTCGAAACGGGTCGGCCCGTCACCACGGACCTGTTTCCCGGACCGGTGATCGGCAGGCCTTTAATTGCGATCGGAGTTCCAGTGCGCCGGGGAAACACGATCGTTTACGTCCTGAGCACGGGTATCGTTCCCGAACGCCTGTCCGGCATATTGACTCAACAACGCCTGTCGCCGGACTGGATTGCGGCAATTTTCGACGGCACGGGCACGACTTTGTCCCGCACGCACGAAATGAATCGATTCCTCGGAAAGAAAGGTAATCCCGCATTGATCAAGCGAATGGGAGAAGTCGCGGAGGACTCCCTGGAGGTTACGTCGCTCGAAGGCATTCCGGTTCTGACGGTATTCAGCCGTTCGGCTGTTTCCAACTGGACGGTGGCCATAGGAATACCTACGCGGGACCTGACCGGCGAGCTGTGGCGCCTGCTCTGGTGGCTCGTTCTCGGCTTGGTGCTTCTGCTCCTGTGCACCCTGGTTCTGGCCTGGAGCATCGGGGGCCGGATCGCCCGGTCGATTCACGGCCTCTCCGGCCCCGCGCTCGCCCTGGGTTATGGCGGAGCAGTGACGGTTCCTCCCCTCCATCTGAAGGAAGCGGACGAAGTAGGTCAGGCTCTCGTCAAGGCTTCCAAGATGTTGCAGGAAGCTCAGCATCGAGGACACCATGACGGGCTGACGGGCCTCGCAAACCGCGTTCTGTTCGACGAAATCGTCGAACACGATTTGGCGATCTGCAGCAGGACCGAGGCCCCGCTGGCCGTCTTGTATGTCGATCTCGACGGATTCAAGGCCGTCAACGACACGCACGGTCATGCAGCCGGCGATGAGCTGCTGTGCGCGGTCGCAGCGCGGCTCAAAAACGGAATTCGGTCCTCCGATCTCGCCGCCCGCATCGGGGGTGACGAGTTCGCCATCGTCCTTGTGAATGCCAACATGGAAGCGGCTGCAACAGTGGCCGGCAAACTGGCCGATAGTGTTTCGATGCCCTACTCGATCGGTCAATTGAGGATCGAAATTTCAGCCAGCATCGGGGTTGCGGGATACCCGGATTCGGGAACGAGCAGCGAAGCCCTTCTGCGCAGCGCAGACGAGACGATGTACAAAGCCAAGTCCGGCCGCAAACGACAAATTGTCGAGGCCGCGAAGCCGGCGGCAGGCCGCTAATCCAGGTAGTGAATCTCCACGCTCGGCGCGCCGGCTCGCGTGTCCGCGTAGATCATGCTGTATTCGGGGACTTCGAGCCAGGTGGACGTGTCCCTGGTGAGCGGCTCGGAGGCGATGATGATCGAGTCAGCGGCGTCGCTTCCGCCGATCATTTTCCACTCGCCCTCGTGCCGGCCGTACTCGCGGCCCGAGGTGTACCACAGCGAAAGAAAGCTCAGGTTCGCCTCGTGCACCCGCGCCGGATCCTCGGTCGGGTAGCAGCCGAAATCGAAGCAGTAGCGCACCGCGGCGAGCTGGTCGCCGGTGGTCAGGAAAAGATTGACCGAGGAAGAGTTCGCGATGCCGCAGTGCGCTCTTGCTTCGCGGAGGATCGCGAGCGTGCGCTCCACGCCCGAGACGAGCTCCTCGGCGGTGCAGCCGCCCGCCGGCTCTTCGAGCTGCGACACGAGCAGCGCGTAAATCCACTCGCTGTCGGTGGTTCCCTTGATCAGGGGCGCAAATTCCGGCTTCACGTGGCCGAGCAGGTGGGGCTTCATCTCGGCGAAACGCTCAAGGTCGCCGTTGTGCGCGAGGGCAAGGCGCACGCCGGGAAACTGGAATGGATGCACGTTCTGCAGCGAGATCTCGACCGCGCTCGAGTAGAGGACGCCGCGCACGTGCGCGAGCACGCAGCTCGGCCTGATTTTTTCGGCGAGATTCTTGAGGTTGCGGTCGAACACGGGCAGCGTGGGCGAGCCGTAGCTGAACGGCCTTGCCGGATCGTGCGAGTCGCGCACCCAGGCGCGCAGGCCGAAGCCGGCGAGATTCAGCATGTTCAGCATTCTCGGCATGGTGCTCTGGCGCACCAGCGCCGAATCGGGCTGGAACAGCAGATGGTCGAGCAGCACCGGCTGGCCGAGGTAGGCGAGCGCTCTGCACATGCGGGGAGTTTATCTCACAGTCGGGCATTGATTGACCGGAATCAAGATTTCGGCAACTGGCCGGGACGATTCTGGAATTTCCCGACTCGCCCGCGTAAGCTACTGATCGAATGTCGGGAAGTGAGGGCATGTGAAGGGTCAGCAAGGAGGCAAGGTACCGGCCAAGGCGCCAAGAGTGCGTTCCCAGCCCAAGGGCCGTCAGGTCGATCCCAAGGCCCGGGAAGAAATACGCGAGCTTCTCGGGAACGATCCGTGCCGGCGCGATCTGCTGATCGAATACCTGCACCGCATCCAGGACCGCCACGGCCATCTCTCGGCCGCGCATCTGGTCGCGCTCGCCGGCGAGATGAAGCTCTCGCTGACCGAGGTCTACGAGGTCGCGACTTTCTACCACCATTTCGACGTGATCAAGGAAGGTGACACTCCGCCGCCGGCGCTCACGGTGCGCGTGTGCGACTCGATTGCCTGCGAGATGGCAGGCGCGAGCGAGTTGCTGGCAAAGCTTCAGGGAATTCTCGGCAAGGACGTGCGCGTCCTGCATGCGCCCTGCATCGGGCGCTGCGAGACCGCGCCCGCCGCCGTCGTCGGGCAGAACCCGCTGCCGCATGCGAGTGTCGAAAAGATCACCGCGCTGGTGAAAGCGAAGTCGGTGAAACACCCTGCGCCCGGCTCGCGTGAATCGCATCCGCACGGGGACATCGTGAGCCCACCCTGCGTCGACTATGCCGCCTATCGGGCCAAGGGCGGGTACGCACTCGCCCAATCGTGCATCGACGGTGCAAAGAAGCGCGAGGACGTCATCGCCGTGATGGAGAATTCCGGCTTGCGGGGACTCGGCGGCGCGGGTTTTCCGGCCGGGCGCAAATGGAAATCGGTCGCCGCGGAGCCGGCGCCGCGCCTGATGGCGATCAACATCGACGAGGGCGAGCCCGGCACCTTCAAGGACCGCTGGTATCTCGAGCGCGATCCGCACCGTTTCATCGAGGGCGCGCTCATCGCCGCGTGGGCGGTGGGCATCGACGAGATCTACGTCTACCTGCGCGACGAATACCACGGCTGCCGCGCCATCCTGGAAAAGGAAATCGCCGCGCTCCAGGCCGATCCGCCGTGCAGGCACCCGGCAATCCATCTGCGCCGCGGGGCGGGTGCTTACATCTGCGGCGAGGAATCGGCGATGATCGAGTCGATCGAGGGCAAGCGCGGCATGCCGCGGCTGCGCCCGCCTTACGTCGCGCAGGTGGGCCTTTTCGGCCGCCCGACGCTCGAGCACAACATGGAGACGCTGCACTGGGTGCGCGAAATACTCGAACGCGGCGCGGACTGGTTCGCTTCCCAGGGGCGCAACGGCCGCAAGGGCCTGCGCTCCTTCTCGGTGAGCGGCCGGGTCAACAAGCCCGGCGTGCACCTCGCGCCGGCCGGCATCACGGTGAAGGAACTGATCGCCGAGTACTGCGGCGGGATGCTCGGCGGCCACGAGTTCTACGGATATCTGCCGGGCGGGGCCTCCGGCGGGATTCTCCCCGCATCGATGGCGGACATCCCGCTCGACTTCGATACACTGAACCAGTACGGCTGCTTCATCGGCTCGGCGGCGGTGGTGATTCTCTCGGACAAGGACCGCGCGACTGCCGCCGCGCGCAACCTGACGAAGTTCTTCTCCGAGGAATCCTGCGGCCAGTGCACGCCCTGCCGCGTGGGCACGGCCAAGACGCTCAAGCTCATCGAGAAAGCGAAATGGGACCAGCCGCTGCTAAAGGAGCTGTCGCAAGCTATGATGGACGCCTCCATCTGCGGCCTGGGGCAGGCGGCGCCCAACCCGGTGCTTTCCGTGATGAAATATTTTCCCCAGGAAATCAAATGAAAACCGGGGACAGACCACCATTTTTCTTGCGCGGTAAGCACGGCAACCTGGTCGAGCTGGAAAATGGTGGTCTGTCTCCGGTTTTAGAGCGAGGTGACCGATGGACCGCCTGAGCACCGCGCAAGCGGCGACGATGCCCGTTGAGTTCAAGCTGAACGGCAAGACCGTCGTCGGCCGGTCGGACGAGACCCTGATCGAGACCGCCAAGCACTATGGCATCGAGATCCCGCACCTCTGCTACAAGGAAGGCATGCGGCCGGACGGCAACTGCCGCGCCTGCATGGTCGAGATCAAGGGCGAGCGCGTGCTCGCGCCTTCGTGCTGCCGCTACCCCAAGGACGGGATGGAAGTCACCACCGACAACGCGCGCTCGGTGGCGAGCCAGAAGATGGTGCTCGAGCTCCTGCTCTCGGACATTCCCGAGAAGTCCTATACGCTTGATTCCGAGCTCGATCGCTGGGCGAAGGAGCTGAAAATCGGCAAGCCGCGCTTCGAGTCGCGGCACCAGCCGAAGTCCGATCTCTCGCACTCGGCGATCGCGGTCAACCTCGATGCCTGCATCCAGTGCACGCGCTGCCTGCGTGCCTGCCGCGAGGAACAGGTGAACGACGTCATCGGCTACGCGTTTCGCGGCGAGCATTCCAAGATCGTGTTCGACCTCGACGATCCCATGGGCAATTCCACCTGCGTCGCCTGCGGCGAGTGCGTGCAGGCCTGCCCGACGGGCGCGCTCATGCCCGCGCGCGAAGTCGGCAAGATCCAGGCGGACAAGACCGTGGACTCGGTCTGCCCCTATTGCGGCGTGGGGTGCCTGCTCACCTACAACGTCAAGGGCAACAAGATCCTCTGGGTGCAGGGCCGTGAAGGGCCCGCCAACTCGAGTCGGCTGTGCGTGAAGGGACGCTACGGCTTCGACTACGTGCAGCACAAGCACCGGCTCACGAAACCCCTCATCCGCAAGCCGGGCGTGAAAAAGCACAAGGACTTCAAGGTCGACCCGGACAACTGGGCGGAAGTCTTCCGCGAGGCGAGCTGGGAGGAGGCACTCGATTTCGCGGCAAATGGATTGCGCGACATCCGCGACCAGTACGGGAAGAAATCGCTCGCCGGCTTCGGCTCGGCGAAAGGCACGAACGAAGAGGCCTACCTCTTCCAGAAGCTGGTGCGCACCGGTTTCGGCTCGAACAACGTCGATCACTGCACGCGGCTGTGCCACGCCTCCTCGGTCGCGGCGCTGATGGAGGGCATCAATTCGGGCGCGGTGTCGAACCAGGTGCGCGACGTAATCAATGCGGAAGTGATTTTCCTGATCGGCGCGAATCCCACGGTGAACCACCCGGTGGCGGCGACCTGGATAAAGAACGCCGCCAAGGCCGGCGTGAAGCTCATCGTCGCCGACCCGCGCCGCGGCGAGCTCGCGCGCCTTGCGACCTACAACCTGCAGTTCAAGGCCGACACCGACGTCGCGCTGCTGAACGCGATGCTCCATGTCATCGTCGAGGAGGGCCTGGTCAACGAGGCTTTCGTCCGCGACCGCACCTCGGGCTACGAGGCGCTCGCCGAGAACGTCAAGAAATTTTCCCCGGAAGCGATGGCGCCCGTGTGCGGCATCGACGCAAAAACGATCCGCGAAGTCGCGCGCCTCTACGCGACGTCGAAAGCCTCGATCATCATGTGGGGCATGGGCATCTCGCAGCACGTGCACGGCACCGACAACGCGCGCTGCCTGATCGCGTTGGCTCTTTCGACCGGCCAGATCGGCAAGCCGGGCTCTGGGCTGCATCCCCTGCGCGGCCAGAACAACGTGCAGGGTGCGTCCGACTCGGGATTGATCCCGATGTTCTATCCGGACTACCAGCGCGTCGCCACGCCCGAAGCGAAAGCGCGCTTCGAGAAATTGTGGGGCATGGAGCTCGACCCGAAACCCGGCCTCACTGTGGTCGAGACCATCCATGCCGCGAAAAAGCGCGAGGTCCGCGGCATGTACATCATGGGCGAGAACCCGGCGATGTCCGACCCGGACGTCGATCACGCGCGCGAGGCGCTCGCCACGCTTGAGCACATGGTCGTGCAGGACATTTTCCTGACGGAGACGGCGTACCTCGCGGACGTGGTCCTGGCCGCGACCGCGTGGCCGGAGAAGGTCGGCACCGTTACCAACACCGACCGCATGGTCCAGCTCGGCCGCAAAGCCATCGAGCCGCCCGGCGAAGCGAAAGAAGATCTCTGGCTCATCAACGAGCTCGCCCGGCGCA
>Ga0180082_1000047_pt1 | contig 17137 bp, 14 predicted proteins | sample EasRiv660_16_10D_FD_121780 | JGI IMG/M metagenome (GOLD analysis project Ga0180082, IMG submission 121780) | Soil microbial communities from meander-bound floodplain in the East River, Colorado, USA - East River metaG ERMLT660_16_10D | ecosystem: Environmental > Terrestrial > Soil > Floodplain ...
GGTGCAGGATGCCGGCGCCCAGCGAGCAGCGCCGCTTCTGGATGTTCGCGACGGGATGCGGGTGCTGGATGCCTGCGCGGCGCCAGGCGGAAAGACCGGACACCTGCTTGAGCTTGCCGAGTGCGAGCTTCTCGCAGTGGACGCGGACGGCCTGCGGGCGCGGCGTATCGCCGAAAATCTCTCCAGGCTGCAGCTCTCGGCGAAAGTCGTGGTGGGCGATTGCCGCAAGCCGGAGAGTTTCTGGGGGGAGAAGCCTTTCGACCGCATTCTCCTGGATGCGCCTTGCTCGGCATCGGGCGTGGTGCGGCGCCATCCCGACATCAAATGGCTGCGTCGGAAGACCGATGCATCCGGGTTCGCCCGCACGCAAGCGGAACTGCTGGAAGCTTCATGGCGGGTACTCGCCCCCGATGGTAAATTGTTGTACGCCACATGCTCGGTGTTTCCCGAGGAGAACGGCGCTCAGATGGAAAATTTTCTTCTGCGGCACCCGCAAGCTGAAATGCTTCCTCTCCCGGGGCTCGCCGAGGGCGACGAAGGGGCCCCACGCCCTTTGGAATGCCAGATCCTGCCGAGCGCCGAGAGCGACGGTTTCTTCTACGCTTTGCTGAAAAAAACCGCTGCCTAAGCTCCAGGAATGAACACAAACTTGCGTCGATTCGTTGCCGCGCTCGCGGTAAGCTTCGCTGCGTCGGTGTTGGCCCAGCCCATCCAGGTGAATAACGCAGGGTTGGAAATCGCCGAGACTCGCTATTTCCTGAACGCGGATTTTCGCCTCGAGCTGACCGCGCCGCTCCTGGAGGCCCTGAAGAATGGCGTATCGCTGGGGTTCCTGGTGGAGTTCCAGCTGACGCGGCCAAGATGGTACTGGTTCGACGAGAAAACCGCCTCCGAAAAGCTGGAGCTACGGCTTTCCTATCTCCCGCTGGCGCAACAATACCGGCTGTCGAGCGGGACACTGCATCATAGCTTCCCCACGCTCGCCGAGGCGCTGGAGGCGCTCGGCAGGGTTCACGACTGGCCGGTGCTGGGACAGGATCAGGTCGACAACGGCCAAGCCTACGTTGCCGCGGTGCGCCTGCGCCTTGATCCGGCTCAGCTGCCAACGCCGTTCCGCGTGAGTGCCGTCACGAACCGCGAGTGGACGCTGACGTCCGACTGGAAGCGATTTCCATTCACGCCGCTTGCGCCGGTGCAGGAGGCCCGATGACGTACGTGCTCATCGCCAGCGCCGCGCTCGGCGGCATTCTGCTGTTCCTGCTTGCCGCGGCGACCGCCAACTCGCCGCTCTTCGCCGAGCACTATCCGCTGCTGCTCGGACTGAACGCGGTGATTGCTCTGGCGCTCCTCGGGCTCGTGGCATACCAGCTGGCGATCCTCGCGCGGCAGCGCCGCGCCAAGGTGTTCGGTTCGCTGCTGACCTTCCGGGTGCTCGTCATGTTTGCCCTGGTGGGGGTGGTTCCCGGGCTTCTGGTCTATACCGTGTCGCTGCAGTTCCTCGCGAAGAGCATTGAATCCTGGTTCGACGTGCGCGTCGAGCGCGCGCTCGAGGGGGGACTCAATCTGGGCCGGGCGGCGCTCGACGTGACGCTGAACGAGCTGCTTCTCAAGGCCCATGTCATGGCGCTCGATCTCTCCGAGACCCCGAGGCGCGAGCAACCCACCGTGCTTGCTCGTTTGCGCGATCAGGCCTATGTCGAAGAAGCGTGGCTCATGACCGCAGGGGGCGAGGTGCTGGCCAGGGCCAAGCGCGAACCCGGAAAGCTCGTACCGCCTCCGAGTGCGCAGGCGTTGCGCGATGCGCGGCAGGTGCGCGGCTATGGCGCGGTCGAGCCGGTTGGCGACAAGGGACTTTTGCTGCGGGTCATCGTGTCGCTGGAGACACCGAGGCTTGCCGAGGAGCCGCGCCTGCTGCAAGTCACGCACTGGGTGCCGCAGGCGCTGGCCGAGCAAGGCGAATCAGTACAGAGCGTGTATCGTGCATACAAGGAGCTGTCCCTGTCCCGCCAGGGGCTGAAGGAGATCTACATTCTCACGCTTACGTTGACGCTGTTGCTCGCCTTGCTTTCGGCGTTCGCTCTCGCGTTCCTGCTTTCGCGGCGCTTGTCGAAGCCGCTTGCCGTGCTCGCCGAGAGCACCCAGGCGGTGGCACGGGGCGATTTTTCGCAACGCGCCCGGGTCACGAGCCGCGATGAGCTGGGCATACTTACGCAGTCGTTCAACAGCATGACAGAACAGCTGGGCGAGGCGCAGAGCGCGGCGTTCCTCAATCAGGCGCAGCTCGAAACCGCCAAGGCGTACCTGGAGAGTATTCTCGCCAATCTGTCGGCGGGCGTACTCGTTTTTGATCATGGCCTTGTCCTGCGGATTGCAAACAGCGGAGCGGGGAGCATCTTGCACGAGAATGTTACGGCACTGATTGGATTGAAGCTCGAGAATTGGCACATGCTCGGCGAGTTTGCTCGGATGCTGGGAGCGGAGTTCGAACAACACAGAGAGGCCGCGTGGCAGCAGCAGATCGAGATGCGCGAGCGTGGAGCAGTCATTCTCGTACGGGGTTCCCCGCTGCCCGAGACGGGTGGGGGCGGTTACGTCGTGGTGTTCGACGACGTCACGCAATTGATCGCGGCGCAGCGCGCGACCGCCTGGGGCGAGGTCGCGCGAAGGCTCGCTCATGAAATCAAGAATCCGCTCACGCCCATCCAGCTCGCCGCGGAGCGCCTGCAGGCGAAGCTCGGCGACAAACTTCCCCTCGAGTCCGCGCGGGCGCTCGACCGCGCCACGGAGACCATCGTCGCGCAAGTGACCGCCATGAAGAACATGGTGGATGATTTCCGCGACTATGCCCGCACACCCCCGCCGCAACTCCAAGGCTTGGATCTGAACCGGCTGGTTTCAGAGGTACTCGCGTTGTACGAACAGTCCGGAACTCGGATTCAGGCCAACCTCCAGAAGAGCATTCCGCTGGTGCGTGGTGACCCCGATCGTCTGCGGCAGGTATTTCACAATCTGCTGCAGAACGCCCAGGATGCCCTTTCCGGAAATAGCGACCCAAGAATCGAAGTGTCGACCGAGCTTTCGCGTGGCCAAGTGTGGCTGCGGATCAGCGACAATGGTTGCGGCTTCCCCGAGGCCATCATCAAGGGGGCATTCGAGCCGTATGTCACGACCAAGACCAAAGGGACGGGTCTGGGGCTGGCGATCGTAAAACGGATCATCGACGAGCATCACGGCACCGTTCGGATAGAGAACCGCACCGGGAAAGAAGGCGGTCGCGGCGCGGCAGTTCAGATTTCGCTTCCGCTTGCGGCTTGATCGGCCATGGCACAGATACTGGTCGTTGACGACGAAGTCGGAATCCGGGAGCTATTGTCGGAAATCCTTTCCGACGAAGGACACTCGGTGCAGCTTGCCGAGAATGCCACCGCGGCGCGCTCGTTGCGCGCGCAGAGACGCCCGGACCTCGTCCTGCTCGATATCTGGATGCCCGACGCGGACGGCATTACGCTCCTGAAGGAATGGGCAACCGGGGGCCAGCTCACCATGCCCGTGATCATGATGTCGGGTCACGGCACCATCGACACGGCGGTGGAGGCAACGCGCATCGGCGCAATGGATTTCCTGGAAAAACCTATCGCGCTGCAGAAGCTGCTCGCGACCGTGAAACGTGCACTGCGCGCGGGCGAGTCGCGTGCGGTGATGCCGCTCAGCATCGCGAACTTCGGCCGCTCGGTGATCATCACCGAGTTGAAGAAGCGCCTGGCGAGGATCTCTGCCGCAAGCACGGCGGTGCTGATGCGCGGCGAAAGAGGCGTGATGCCGGAGCTCTACGCACGCTACCTGCAACAGCCCAATGCGCCCTGGTTCGATGCGGCGCACGCGCTCAACGAGGCGTCTCAGGATCTGCTGCAGCAGGTTTCCGGCGGCGTGCTGTTCGTCGGGGAACTCGCGATGCTGTCCAGGAACCAGCAGAAGCACCTGGCGTTTCTCGCGGCCCGCGCGGAAAAGAGCAACGTGCGGCTGGTGTCTTTTACAGCGGGGGAGCCGAAGCACTTGGTGGAATCGCAAGGTTTTGACGCGGCCTTGATGCAAGTGCTCGCGGGAATCGTCATCGCGATTCCGGCTCTGCGTGAACATCCGGAGGACATCCCGGAAATCGCGACCCTCATGCTTGCCCAGTTGGTGGAAACACGTTTTTGCCCGCCGCGAAACTTTTCCACCGGGGCCCTCAACGTCCTGCGCTATTTCTCCTGGCCGGGTAACCTCGAGGATCTCGCCGCGGCAGTGCGTAACCTGGCGCTCACCAGCCTGGAGGAGGAGATAGGTGTCGCGGACGCGGAACGGGTGCTGCCGCAGTTCGCGCGCCGCGCCGCGGAGGCCGACGTGTCGCTCGATCTCCCCTTGCGCGAGGCCCGCGAGGCCTTCGAACGAACCTACTTCGAGCACCATCTCGCGCAGGTGAACGGCTCTATTGCGCGCGTCGCCGAACGAAGCGGTCTCGAGCGCACGCATTTGTACCGCAAGTTGAAAGCGCTCGGCATTCTCGCCGGGCGAAAAGAAGACTGACCCCGATACGAGTTCAGCATAAAATGCGTGCTTTTTCGCACGGACTCCCGCCTTGAAAATCGTAATCCTCGGCGCCGGCCAGGTCGGCTCATCGGTTGCCGAAAGCCTGGTATCCGAAGCCAACGACATTACGGTCGTGGATATCGACGGCACGAGACTGCGCAACCTCCAGGACCGCCTGGATTTGCGCACAGTGCTCGGCAGCGCCGCGCACCCCTCCGTACTGGTCGAGGCGGGTATCGAGGACTGCGACATGATGATTGCGGTAACGCAAAGCGACGAAACCAATTTGGTCGCATGCAAACTGGCACAGCAGTTGTTCAACGTCCCAACCCGCATCGTCCGCCTGCGGGCCACCGACTATCTTTCCAACGAGCGGGTACTCGGCCCGGACTGCTTTGACGTGGATCTGGCAATCTGTCCGGAGCAGATCCTTACCGACTACATCGTCAAGCTCGTCGAATTTCCCGAGGCACTGCAGGTGCTCGAGTTCGCCCACGGCAAGGTGAGCCTGGTCGCGGTGCGCGCGTTCCAGGGCGGGCCCTTGGTCGGTCATCCTTTGAAGGACCTCAGGAAGCACATCCCCTCCGTGGACACGCGCATTGCCGCCATATTTCGCGGTGACAGCCCGATCCTGCCCGAGGGCGACACGGTGGTGCAGGCCGGAGACGAGGTGTTTTGCCTCGCCGCCACCGAAGATATCCGCCAGGTCATGCACGAGCTGAGGCGCATGGACCAAGCGGTAAAGAGAGTCATGATCGCGGGGGGCGGGAACATCGGACTGCGATTGGCGCGGGCGATCGAGCGCGACTACACGGTCAAGATCATCGAGTACGACAAGAGACGCTGCGAATTGCTCTCCACCCGCCTCGATCGGGCGCTCGTGCTGCAGGGCGACGTCACCGACGAAGGGCTTCTGGAGACCGAGAATGTCTCCGACATGGATCTCTTCGTCGCGGTAACCAATGACGACGAAAACAACATCATGTCGTGCTTGCTTGCCAAACGCATGGGCGCGCGCCGCGTCGTAGCGCTCATCAACCGGCGCTCCTACGTCGATTTGCTGCACGCCGGTCAGATCGATATCGCGATTTCACCGGCGCAGGCAACCATCGGCACGCTGCTCGCCCATGTGCGGCGCGGCCACGTTACCCGGGTCCACAGCCTGCGCCGAGGCGTGGCCGAGGCGCTCGAGGCCGTGGTGCACGGCGATCGCGACTCCTGCCGCTGCGTCGGCCGGAGAATCGAAGAAATCGACCTGCCCAAAGGCGCCGCAATCGCCGCGATCGTGCGCGGCGACAAGGTGATCATGGCCCATCACGACACGGTGGTGCAGGCCGAGGATCACGTGATCGTCTTCGTCACTGACAAAAAGCTCCTGCCCAAGGTGGAGAAACTTTTCGAGGTCAGCGTCGGCTTCGTCTGAACCTGACTCCGCGCCCTATGGTCAGGCCGTTTCCCGTTCTCAACGTGCTGAGCGTCTTGATCGTCGTCTTTGCGCTCGCCATGCTGCTGCCTCTCGGGGTATCGCTCATGTACGGCGATGCGGCGCGGCACGCCTATGGGGAGGCTGTGCTGATTACCTTTGTGAGCGGAGCAACGTTGTGGGGTGCCACCCGCTCCAGACAAGCCGAACTGCAGACCCGCGACGGGTTTCTCCTGGTAGCGCTGGTGTGGACCGTCCTGCCGGCGTTCGCCACGCTGCCCCTGCTGATCTACATTCCCGAGCTCAATTTCACAGACGCCTACTTCGAAACGGTGGCAGCCCTTACCACCACGGGTTCGACCGTACTATCGGGGCTCGACAAGCTGCCGCCTTCTATCAACTTTTGGCGCTCCGAGCTGCAGTGGCTGGGCGGAATGGGGATTATCGTCCTCGCGGTCGCGATCCTGCCGCTACTCGGGGTCGGCGGAAGCCAGATCATGAAGTCCGAGACCCCGGGGCCGATGAAAGAGACGAAGCTCACGCCCCGCATCACGGAAACGGCCAAGGGGCTGTGGTTGGTTTACGCGGTCATGACGCTTGCCTGCATTTTGGTGTTCAAGGCTGTAGGCATGGGCTGGTTCGATGCCGTTGTGCATTCGTTCTCGACCCTGAGCCTGGGCGGATTTTCTTCCCACGATGCGAGCTTCGGTTATTTCAATTCTCCAGCGATCGAGGCTGTGGCGATTTTCTTCATGCTCATCGGGGGAATCAACTTCGGCACCCACTTCCTCGCGTTTCGCAAGCTGAGCTTTTCTCCCTACCGGAGCGATCCCGAGGCGGGCGCCTACGTCGCCATGCTGGCGGTCTCGGTGCTCGGAGTCGCCTATTTTCTCCTGGCCAATCACGTTTATCCGTCCTTTTGGACGGCGCTGCGCCACAGCGCCTTCAACGTCGTCTCGATCGCAACGACCACCGGTTTTTCCAGCACCGACTTCAATAAATGGCCGATCTTTGCGCCGGTGTGGATGCTGTTCCTGTGCTGCTTCACGACCTGTTCCGGCTCGACCGGCGGCGGCATCAAGATGATTCGCGCCGAGCTGATGGTCCGCCAGGCGCTGCGAGAACTCATGTCCATCATCCATCCGCGCGCGTATCTGCCGGTGAAGCTTTCCGGTCAGAGAGTGGAAAACAACATCATCTTTGCGGTGCTCGCATTCATGCTGATCTGGGGCGGCTCGGTGATCACGGTGACGATGCTGCTTGCAGCCTCGGGCTTGGATATCGTCACCGCGGTCTCCGCCGCGATCGTGGGCATCACCAACACCGGCCCCGGCCTTAACCAGATTGGGCCGGCAACCAATTACGCCATGCTGAACGATTTTCAAACCTGGGTGTGCACGGTCGCCATGCTGATCGGGCGCTTGGAATTGTTCACGCTTTTCGTCGTCATCACGCCCGCGTTCTGGCGAAAATAGCTGCTTGCGGGCCGCAATTACTTGGCGCAGGTCACCATGATCTCGACCAGCATGCGCGGCTCGGCCAGTTTGGCCTCGACCGTGGCGCGCGCCGGCAGATTGGCAGGATCGGCCCACGCCGTCCAGGCGGCGTTCATCTCGTCGCGGTTGCGGATGTCGGTGACCCATACGTTCGCGGAAAGAATCTTCGACTTGCCGGTACCAGCGGCAGCGAGGATTGCATCGATCTTCTTCAGCACCTGCTCGGTCTGGCCCCTGACGCCCTGGGTGAGATCGTCCGCAACCTGGCCTGCCACGTAGACGACGCCACCGTGTTCGACTGCAGCGCTGAACAGTTTGCCGGCTGAATGGCGTTTGATACTCACGTGAACCTCCAATTCGAGAAAGGGTCGATTCTAGCGCGCACCGAGCGGCCCAGTACAAGGTTCGCGCTCAGTCGCCTCGTATTGGGCGCGGCAGCCCGTTATCGCGCAGGCAGGATTTTCACCCGCAGCTCGCCCAGGCCCTCTATTCCGGCGAGCAGTTCATCCCCAGGCTTGGCGGCGCCGACGCCGGCCGGCGTACCGGTCATGATGAGATCGCCCGCTTCCAGGGTGTAATACTGCGTAAGAAATGCGATCTGTTCGGGCACGCTCCAGATCATCTGGTCGATGTCCGAGTTCTGGCGAAACTCGCCGTTCACCTTGAGCCAGAGCTTGCCTTTTTTCGGGTGCCCGTTCTTCGAGGCGGGGGTGATCGGCCCAACCGGAGCGGACTGGTCGAAATCCTTGCCGAAGGTCCAGGGCCTGCCTTTGTCTTTTCCGACCTGCTGAAGATCGCGCCGGGTCATGTCCAGGCCCACCGCGTAACCCCAGATGTGGTCGTTGGCTTTGGCTGCCGGGATCTTGTAGCCGCCCGTCCCGATCACCGCGACCATCTCGGTTTCCCAGTGATAGTTGCTGGTCATGGGCGGATAGTGGACCGAGCCGCCCTCGGCGACGAGGTCATGCGCGGATTTCATGAAGAAGAAAGGCTGCTCGCGGCCGTCCCCGCCCATCTCCTTCTGGTGCTCCACATAGTTGCGGCCGACACAGAAGATGCGGCGCGCCGGAAAGCGGGCGTTCGATCCCACGATGGGAAGCGAGGGGATGTCCCAACTGCTGATAACGTATTCCATTTTCATGACGAGAGATCCTCACAAGATCGCAAGAGAAGTGCGGCGCGAACCGATGGCCGGGCGCCGGCGAAAGGGGCGTATTTTCTCATGAACGGGTGGTCCAGAGGCGCTTGCCGTGCCGGCACAAAAGACAACGGGCACCCGAAGGTGCCCGTTCGAAAACAAACCCGTTTCCGGGCTTCTTACATGTGATAGGCCGTTTCACCGTGCGAGTTGATGTCGAGACCTTCGCGTTCTTCTTCTTCGGTCACGCGCAACCCCACCAGCAGGTCCGCAATCTTGAAGGAGATAAAGGCCACCACGGCGGTCCAGACGAATACCACCCCGACTGCCTTGGCTTGGATCCAGAGCTGTCCCAGGATCGAGTAGTCGGCCCCGGCAGTCATCTTGCCGGTGAACCAATCGACCGGAAAACTCGGTCCACCCAGGGTCGGCGAATTGAACACGCCAGTGAGCAACGCGCCCAGAATGCCCCCGACCGCGTGGACGCCGAATACGTCGAGCGCGTCGTCGGCACCGAGAAGCTTCTTCAGACCGTTCACGCCCCACAGGCAGATCAGCCCGGCGGCCAGGCCGATTACGAACGCACCCGGGATCCCGACGTTGCCGGCCGCCGGCGTGATTGCGACGAGTCCCGCCACCGCGCCGGAGGCCGCGCCGACCATGCTCGGCTTGCCCTTGAACAGCCATTCGCCGAACGTCCAGGAGAGCACTGCACAGGCGGTCGCGAGGAAGGTGTTCATGAACGCCAAGGCCGCGAAGCCGTTTGCCTCCAGGGCCGAGCCGGCGTTGAAGCCGAACCAGCCCATCCAGAGAAGGGCAGCGCCGACCATCGTCATGGTTACGTTGTGCGGCGTCATCGCTTCCTTGCCGTATCCGACGCGTTTGCCGACCAGATAGGCGCCTACGAGGCCGGCCACACCGGCATTGATGTGCACCACCGTGCCGCCGGCAAAGTCCAGCGCGCCCCACTGCCACAGGAGGCCGGCCTTTGCGTTGGTCGCATCGACCACGTTGGCGGCCGTGTAAGCGTCCGGGCCGGGCCAGAACCACACCATGTGCGCGATCGGCACGTAGCTGAAGGTGAACCACAGCACCATGAAGATCAGTACCGCGGAAAACTTCACTCGCTCGACGACGGAACCGAGGATCAGGCAGCAGGTGATCGCAGCAAAGGTGGCCTGGAAGGCGACATAGACAAGCTCGTAGAGCGGCGTGCCTTTGCTGAAGGTCGCCGCCATCGAGAACTCGCCTTTGGCCGAGTCGAAGGTGCCTTTCAGGAACAAGCGCTCGGTGAGACTCCCAAAATAGGCGTTGCCTTCGGTGAAGGCGAGGCTGTAGCCGTAGACGCACCAGATCACGGTGATGAGGGAAAATACGACAAACACCTGCATCAGCACCGAAAGCATGTTCTTCGAGCGCACGAGGCCCCCGTAGAACAGCGCGAGTGCCGGAACGCTCATCATGAGCACGAGCGCGGTAGAGGTGAGCATCCACGCGACGTCACCCTTGTTGGGCGTCGGTGCCGGGGCCGCAGTGGCGCTGGGAGCGGCCGCAGCGGGCGCGGATGCAGTGGGGGCCGCGGCAGGAGCCGCCGGTTTATCCTGGGCCAGAACCGGCGCGCACCAGCCCACGGCGCCGAGCAGGGCAAGAATTGCGAAAAGCTTTCTCATCGTGGTCTCCCTAGAGCGCTTCCGCCCCGGTTTCGCCGGTGCGGATGCGGATCACTTGCTTGAGATCGAAGACGAAGATCTTGCCGTCGCCGATCTTTCCCGTGTTGGCCGATTTTTCGATGGCTTCGATCGTCTGATCGAGCAATTCGTCCTTGATTGCGGCCTCGACTTTCACTTTCGGCAGGAAATCGACCACGTATTCCGCGCCGCGATACAGCTCGGTGTGGCCCTTCTGCCTGCCGAATCCCTTGACTTCGGTGACGGTGATGCCCTGAACGCCGATGGCCGACAGGGCTTCGCGCACCTCGTCAAGCTTGAACGGCTTGATAATTGCAGTAACAAGTTTCATTCGGGTTCCCCCTGTGAAAATGGGGCCGGCCGCGAGGCCGGCCCCATGCGGCGTCGTTAAAAGGTTTTCTGGATGAAGACCGTGAATGTGTCCTTGCCCACGAAGCGGCCGGCGGCCGTGGTGTAGAACGCCGTCTGCGCCGTGCCCATGTCTGTATCGGAGTAGAACGCGCCGACGGTGAAGTCCTTCGGCAGCGTGTACGTCACGCCGACCTTCCAGTCCTTGTAGGAAGCAAAGCTGTCGTTGTCGACGCCCAGCGTGCTCCCGCTGAACTTCTGGTCGCCGTAGTGCAACTGCAAGGCGAATTTGTCGGACAGCGGGATGTTCGCGGTCAGGTCCAGGTAGTAGGTGCCGCTGGCGTCCGGCACGCCGAACACCTCGTCACTGAGTGCGTAGGACAGCTTGGCGCTCAACCACTTCCAGGACCCGGCGCCGTAGACTTCCAGCGTGTCGGCCTTGGAGAAGCCGCTGTTGGGCGTTACGGTGCCGGGATATAAGTACTGGAGCAAGCCCACGTCGTAGCCGAAATCCGACTTGCCGAAGCTGCCCTTGTAGCCGCCGTAGAGGTCCAGCTCCAGGCTGCCGCCTGCGCTGTAGTAGCCGAAATCGCGCAGCCAGCTGACGTTGGAACCCCAGGTGCCGAGGTAGAAGCCGCTGGAGTGGGCGTAGTCGAAACCGCCCTGCAGTGCCAGCTCCTTGTCGGTCTGGGTCAGGCCGCGGAAAATGTACTGGCTGAAAAAGCCGACGTTGCCGGTCAGCGTATGCGGCGAGGATTCAGCCGCGGTAGCGATACAAGGCGCCAGCGTTGCTGCAACCGCTGCCGCCACGAGTGCTTTCTTAAACATGGTTACCTCCCATCGGTTAGTAAATTTGAAATATTGCGCAGCGATAGTCAGCACAGACCATGCCAAGTCACTAGCGGTTTAAAAACAAATAGATGAGGAACATGACCCGGGGCCGCGCCCAGCGATTGGCACTAGTGAAGTGCGTCAATAAAACTCTCCGCACCAATTCTGTGCCTGTCTGCGGGTCGGCCAGAACGCGGTCAGCGGCGTTAATTCACCGTGCTAGACTCGACCGACGACGCAAGCGCGATGTCCCAGATCCGCATACTCGATGACCTGAGCGCGAGGATCAGCGAATTCCTCGCCGCGAGCCCCGCCAAGGATGCAGAGAAGAACCTGCAGGCGCTGCTTTCGGCTGCGTTCGCCAAGCTCGACTTGGCAACGCGCTCAGAGCTCGAGATCCAGTCCAGGGTACTCGCCCGCTCCCGCGAAAAACTCTCCGAGCTGGAAGCGCGCGTCGCCGAACTCGAGGCGAGGTTGAGTCAGAAGTAGCTCGCGATGTCGCTCGCGGTGCTCCACAGCCGTGCGCTCTCGGGACTGGACGCGCCCGAAGTCACCGTCGAGGTGCATTTGGCGAACGGCCTGCCCTCGTTCACCATCGTCGGTCTTCCGGACACCGAAGTGAAGGAAAGCCGCGACCGGGTGCGCGCCGCGCTGGTGAACTCGCGCTTCGAATTTCCGGCGCGGCGCATCACAGTCAATCTTGCTCCCGCAGAGCTCCCCAAAGAGAGCGGCCGGTTCGACTTGCCCATCGCGCTCGGCATCCTCGCCGCCTCGCGCCAGCTCGAGGCCGACGGATTCTCGAAATACGAATTCGCCGGGGAGCTCTCGCTGACCGGCGAGCTGCGTCCGGTCCGCGGGGCGCTCGCGATGACCTGGCGCGCGGCGCGAGATGGCCGGGCATTTGTCCTGCCGTGCCGGAGTGCCGATGAAGCCGCGCTGGTCGACGGGGCGAACATCTACCAGGCGCGCTCGCTGCTCGATGTCTGCGCCCACCTGGCCGGCCGGCAGCAGATGCCGCGCCCGGCGGGGCAACCTATCGTCATCCCACCGAATTACCCCGACCTCGCGGAAGTGAAAGGCCAGGCGCAGGCCAAGCGTGCGCTCGAAGTCGCCGCGGCGGGCAGCCACAGCGTGCTCATGGTCGGGCCCCCTGGAACGGGAAAATCGATGCTCGCGGCGCGCTTCCCGGGTCTGCTGCCGCCGATGAGCGGCGATGAAGCGCTGGAAACCGCGGCCCTCGCTTCTCTGGGCTCGGGCGGCTTTCGAACGGAGCACTGGAAACAGCGTCCGTTCCGGGCGCCGCACCATTCGGCGTCCAGCGTCGCGCTGGTGGGCGGAGGCAGTCACCCGCGCCCCGGCGAAATATCGCTGGCGCATAACGGCGTGCTGTTTCTGGACGAGTTGCCGGAGTTCGACCGGAAAGTGCTGGAAGCGCTGCGCGAACCGCTCGAGTCCGGACGCATCGCCATCTCGCGTGCCGCCCGTCAAGCCGAGTATCCCGCGCGTTTTCAGCTGATCGGTGCAATGAATCCATGCGCTTGTGGATTCCTGGGCCATTGCTCGGGCCGGTGCCGCTGTACCCCGGATCAGGTACTGCGCTATCGCAGCAAAATTTCCGGACCGCTTCTTGATCGTATCGATATACAAATCGAAGTGCCCGCGGTGCCGTTGGAAGATTTGTCACGCGCGAGAACCGGTGAATTATCAAGCGCGATTCGCGAGCGAGTGGAACGGGCCCGCGCCAAAATGATCGCGCGTCAAAGAAGAGAAAATGCGCGGCTCACCACGCGCGAAATCGACAGGTACTGCGTACCCGATGAAAAAGGCGCAACACTCTTGATGCAAGCGATCGGCAGGTTAGGGCTTTCGGTGCGTGGGTATCATCGCGTTCTCAAAATTGCGCGCACGATTGCTGACCTCGCAGACTTGGATCAGGTCGCCGCTGTTCACGTAGCAGAAGCGATTCAATATCGCAGATTCGATCGCGCAAGGAGCTAGAAAGCAACGTCCTGACTTCTGGGCGCTCGCCCCAATTCACTACAGGCTGTTGTTAGAAGCTTTGGCGGTTCATTGAGGCGGGGATGTCCCGCAAATGGGCTGGCCGCGAAAATTACCTGAAGACCGCGCCCAGGGGGAACACACCAAGGGCATGGGTTCAGGCCGAGCTGCGCGCGGCGGGACGCGCCGCCGGCTCCTCGCCGAGCCACGCTCGCTGCCGGCCGAAGATCGGGCGCAGAAATCGCGGCACGGTGAACACGTGCTGCCGGTGCAGCACACCTGACCTTGCCCCCGAAAAAATATCCCTTGCTGAGCGACTAAACTTTGGGCAAGAAGAGCGGAAAAGTTGTCAGGCATGCACTCTGCGCCCATTGACATGAAAGGGAGACCCGGCCATGAGCAGACTGATTGCGATCCTAGTCCTGATTTTCGCCCCTGCGGCGCTCGCCCAGACCTGTCCCGAGAAGAACCTGTTGTACTGGCAGGCCTTCCCCGTAGGCGGCGAGTCCGACATCGCGGCGCGGCACCAGCAACTCGTCCTGAAGAAGAAATGCCCCGCCATTGAAACCATCATCCAGTACAAGCCGGGTGCCGGCGGGGGCCTGATGTGGGCACAGCTGAATTCCCTGCCCGACGACGGTTCAAACATCGTCGGCATCAACCTGCCGCATATGGTGCTCGCGCCCTTCGAGGGCCAGGTGCGGTACAAGACCGAGGACATCACCCCGGTCTTCTGGTACCAATACACCCCCGACGCGCTGGTCATGCCCGAGTCGAGTCCCATCAAGAACTTCCAGGACTTTCTCAAGGCCGCGAAAGCGGAACCTGGAAAGCTCACCCTGGGAGGGTCCGGACTCAACACCGCGAACCACGCCGCGCACGAGCGCCTGAACAATGCCTTCGGCATCAAGACGACCTACATTCCCTTCAAGGGGACGGGCGACGTGGCCCCCGCGATGCTCGGCGGGCACGTCCACGGCGCGATGTCCTACACCGCCTTCGCCATCAACAACAAAGGGAAGATGCGCGCCATCGCCGTGGCGATGGACACGCGCCACCCGCAGCTGCCCGACACGCCGACTTTCAAGGAGCTCGGCGTCGACTGGGTTGACGGTGCCTTCCGCGGCATCGCCGTGCCGAAGTCCACACCGCCCGCCGTGCGCAAGCGTATATCCGACCTGTGGGAAGTGCTCAACAACGATCCGGAGATGAAAGAACTCGCCGCGAAGAGCGGATTCGAGCTTCTGAACGTCAGCGTCGGGCAGATGGACGCCTTCATGGAGGAACGCGTCCGTGTGTACACGGGTGTGGCGAAACAGATGGGGCTGGCGAAGTAGCGCGGACTTGCGCGCTCAAGTCCGCCCGGGATTCAGTCTATGTATCCCGACAGCTATTTTTTTAACCCCAATGCTTACAAGAAGGAGGTCATATGAATAGGGCTCCGCTGCCGAAGGTAGAATTGGCGACTGCAGATTATTCGCCGCAGTTGGATGTCATGTGTCATCACTTCCCGAGTGGACATGTAGTCTATCTTTTTCATGCTCTCGGCAAGGGATACTTCAAGGAAGAGAATTTGCTGCCGGTTTTCGCAAGAACAAACCACAGCCCTAAAGTAGTTCAAGCACTGGAAGCTGGAATAAATCCCGTTGGTACGGCAACTGCGACCTCTGTCATCCTCGCTGCTGCTGCCTATGCAAGCAAAGGTGGGGATCCGGCGGAATATCCAGTCAAGATGGTGTATCAGGCGGATCAGAACTATTCCAGTGCCTTCTATTCCTTGTCCAACGAATATAGAAAGAAATTAGGACTGCCTCTCTATGAAAAGGACATCACTTCTCCGAGGGATCTGATTGGCAAGATCGTCAGAGTTGGTGGAGGTGGACCTACGTTCATGTTTGAAATCATGGTCAAGCGTCACGGCTTGCAAGACAGAGTCAACAGGAACATGGAGGCCAACGGCTATCAAGCTGACATGATCAATTTGACCTGGGTGGAAGAGTTTGATGTCAAGACCTACAGCAATCTAATGCTGCAGGGAAAGCTCGATGTCTACAGTAAACCTACGTTTGGTCATGGACAATTTCTAGGTCGAGCGCAGACATCCGAGCAAGGATTGGAGTACTCGGCATTTAGCACTCTCCAGGCAGGTGTAGAAACTATTTATGGTGTCGGTATTGTTGCCACGCTCGACTTTATCAACGAGCACGCAGATATGCTGAAATCCTTTTTGAGAGCCGTCGACAGAGCCATGCCTGAATGCATAGACGATCATATGACGGGTGTCAAAGCAATGAATCAGCTTCGTGGATACGGAGAGCAATACGATGTCATAGAAGGAATCAAGGCGGCAATTACGGTCGGTCGTCATCCGGAAATCACGGGTCCTGGCGGATTCTATTCAAACAGCGATACGGATCAGTTTGGGCACGGATACATCAATCGAAACAAATTGCAGCGATTGATCGACACCCTGACAGAAACAGGATTGCTCGACTATCCGATAAAACCTGAAGATGTTTTTGCCCGCATAGACTTTCGAGCGCCGGAACGGCGCGCGCCCGGTCAGGCGTCCAAGATCGCCGAATTATCGGTGTCATAGACCGAAGGCCGCGTGAACACCACGCGCTCGATGCCGAGCGTGGCGTGCAGGTGCTTCAAGTCGGCAAGCGTCGAGTAGGACGGGCTCGACGTGACCCCCGATTTCGGTAGCGTGTACCGGCGCCTCAACCGCCCGATCTAGGCGCGCAGGCCGGACAGATCTATCGGAGCGTCGAAAGCGCTTCTTGCCGACTGCAGGAAGCGCTCCGCGCGCGCCGGATCCCAGCCTCCATATTCTGCGTTGCCGCGGAACTTGCGCTCGATCTCTTCGCGCGTGAGCGGCTCATGTACGCCGCCGCGGATATGCGGCTGACGCTCTTCGAACACTCGCCCGTCCCGGAGGGTCATTCTTACATGGCCGGTGTAAGCCTTCGGATAAGGATTGTTCGGATCGACGACATAACGCACCCTGGAGGCGAACGCGAGAATGCGCGGGTCGCGCACCGTTTTTTCCGTGAAGGCCTCGAATCCGACGCTGCCGGTGACAAACGCGACCGCGATATTGAACGGCGTGCTGAACTTGGCGGCATAGTCGTTCGCCGGGCGGTGCTTGGAGGCGAGCGGCTCCCACAGCCGGTGCACGTAACCTTCTGCGGTTTCGCACAATACCTCGGCGACGTCCTCGGCGGCGAAGCCTTTTCTCGCCAGCCGCAGCGCGCAGTCTATGTAGGGCTGGTTCATGGTTCCGGTCGCGTAGGGTTTGAAGGTGAGACCCTGCATCAGCCATTCCCTGCCGAAATCGCGCGTGAGCGCGTCGAAATCGCCTTCCCGGGTATGAGCAAAACCGGAGAAAAACCCGTGCGTGCCTTCGAACACGGTGCGCGGTCCGAGGAATCCTTCTCGCCCGATGCGCGCGGCGTGCAGGCCTATGCGCGCCGCCCAGCCCGCGTGCAGTCGTTTGGTCCAGGCCCCTTCGGCGAGATATTCGATGATCCCGCCTGCCATGCTGCCCGCAATACCGAGCGCGTCCACGGTTTGCTTGCGGTCGAGCCCCAGCGCCGCCGATACGCCGAGCGTCGCCGCCATCGCTCCGAGCACGCTGGTGGGA
>Ga0180082_1000048_pt1 | contig 17133 bp, 15 predicted proteins | sample EasRiv660_16_10D_FD_121780 | JGI IMG/M metagenome (GOLD analysis project Ga0180082, IMG submission 121780) | Soil microbial communities from meander-bound floodplain in the East River, Colorado, USA - East River metaG ERMLT660_16_10D | ecosystem: Environmental > Terrestrial > Soil > Floodplain ...
GCACCGCTGGGCCTATGGCGTCGATGCCACGAAATGCATCGGCTGCCTGCGTTGCGTCGAGGCGTGCAAGCGCGAAAACGACGTCGCCGGAGACGCACATCACTTCCGCACCTGGGTGGAACGCTACGTCTATCTGGAAGGTGAAGACCGGCCGCGCATCGACAGCCACCACGACCCGGTGAACATCGAGGCTTCCGGCTCGGAAAAGGAATATCGCTTCGCCAACCGCTACAAGGATGCGAAAGTGAAGAAGGCCTTCTTCGTGCCCAAGATCTGCAACCATTGCACGCATCCGGCCTGCGTGCAGGTGTGTCCTACCGGCGCGACCTACAGAACGGAGGACGGCGTGGTGCTCATCGACCACAAGTACTGCATCGGCTGCCAGTACTGCGTCCAGGCCTGTCCGTACGCGGCGCGCTACTTCAACGAGCGTAAGGGCGTTTCGGACAAATGCACCTGGTGCTACCACCGCATCACGAAGGGGCTGCAGCCCGCCTGCGTCGAGGTTTGTCCGGTCGGCGCACGCATCTTCGGCGATCTCAAGGACGAGCAGAGTCCGATCAGCCTGTTCATCCGGAATAACCGCGTGCAAGTTCTCCGGCCTGAGACCGGCAATGCTCCGAATGTGTACTACGTCGGCATCGACAAGGAGGTGAGCTAGTGGAACCTCTATTTCAGGTTGCCCCGTTCACCGGCTACGTCTATCCCAACGAGACGGTCATTCCGTGGACGGTACTCGTCGTCGTCTATCCCTATCTCACCGGGCTGGTGGCCGGCGCCTTTACCGTGTCGAGCCTGTATCAGGTGTTCGGGATGCAGCGTTTCAAGCCGGTGGCGCATTTTGCCCTGCTCACCTCGCTGTGTTGCATGCTCATCGTGCCCGTGCCGCTGCTGTTGCACCTCGGCCATCCGGAGCGCGCATTCAACGCCACGATCACGCCGCATTTGACCTCCGCCTTCGCCGTGTTCGGGTATGCGGCCGGCTTCTACGCGTGTCTGCTGATCCTGGAAACCTGGTTCGTGTTCCGGCCCCACATCGTGCAGCAGGCTCAAGGAGGGAAAGGACTGCTGCGCCGGTTTTATCAACTGCTGTCGCTCGGGTCGTACGATCTGTCCGAGAAAGCGATGCGCTATGATCGGAAATGGATATTTGCCCTGGCCGTGATCGGCATTCCCGCCGCTCACGGCTTGCATGGCTACGTGGGGTTCGTGTTCGGTTCGCTCAAGTCCCGCGAGTGGTGGTCCTCCGATCTCATGCCGGCCGTGTTCCTGTTTTCCGCCATTATTTCCGGCACGTCGCTGTTGATCGTGCTCTATGTCCTGTCCTGCAGGCTGCGCAAAATCCCGATCGACCCGGCGTGCCTGAAAGGCATGGCTTACACGCTGTGGGGCTTCATGATGTTTACTCTGGTGCTGGAGGGGGTGGAATTTGCCAGTCTCGTCTACCGGGGCCGGGAGGGGATCGAGATGATCATGGAATACGTCAAAGGCCCGCTCACCGTCCCGTTCTTTGTCCTGCAATTCGGCGTGGGTTCCTTCATACCCCTCGTCCTGCTTTCGTACATGATCTGGCGCGGCACCGGCGGACGCGCGCTGGTCGCGGGAGTCGCAATCAGCGCCATTTTGGTGCTGCTTGCGGTGCTGATGATGCGCTGGAACGTCGTCATCGGCGGACAAGAGATCGCGAAGACGGGTAAAGGTCTGCTGACCTATCACCCTGAGATCCTCGGCAGGGAGGGCCTCCTCGCCGCAGCCTCGGTAATCGTCGCGCCCTTCATTTTGTTGTGGGTAATGATCCAGATGTTCCCGCCCTGGGGAGAAAATGCGATATCCTTGCCCCTGTCTGAAAACGCCAATCGGTAATGGTTTTGGCGAGGGGATGTCGGTGAATCGAAGGGCGCGGACTCTTGGCCTGATGGTGTGCGCGCTCGTCGCATGCGCGACGAGCGCGGTCTATTCGCCAGACGCGGCAGCTCAGCCCGCCACGGTCAAGCCCGGCAGCGGTGACGACTTCCGCGCGGCGTACGCCGGCGCCGCAGACGTCGCAGAGGGCAAGCGGGTCGCGGAAACGTCCTGCGCCCGCTGTCACGGCGCGAACGGCATCAGCACCACGAAGGGCGTGCCCCACCTCGCCGGCCAGCGCGCGGCCTATCTCCACCTCGAGTTGCGCGCTTACCAGTCGGGCGCGCGCGGCGACAAGACCATGGAAGGCGCCGTGCGATTCCTGAGCGACGATGCGCTGATCAAAGTAGCCGCCTACTATGCCAGCCTCGAGCCTGCGCAGCCCAGCGTGACGGGCGCCGCAAAGAGCACCGCCAAGTCCGATCCGGTCGCGGCCGGCAGGGCCGCGGCGGCCGGATGCGCGGGATGTCACGGCGAAGGCGGCATCAGCAAGACCCCCGGCATGCCCAGTCTCGTCGGGCTGGACCCGAAATACCTGGCCGCAGCCATGAACGCCTACAAGAGCGGCCAGCGCAAGCACGACATGATGAAATCCCTGCTGGCGGCGCTCGGCGAAGCGGATCTCAGTAACATCGCGCTCTACTATGCGCTGCAGAAGCCCGGGCGCGCGCAGACCCCGGCAAGCGGCAACGCGGCGGCGGGCAAGGCCGCTGCAGCGGCCTGCGGCGCCTGCCACGGTGACCTTGGCGTCAGCGGAAGTCCCGCCACCCCGAGCCTCGCGGGCCAGGAGGCGCAGTACTTCGCGGCCGCGCTGCGGGCCTACAACGACGGCTCACGCAAGGACGAAACGATGAAAGGTCCGGCGGCGGCACTCGACGACCGTGTCATCAAGGACCTGGCGGCCTATTACGCGACTCAGCAGCCGCAGCCACCGAAGGTGCGCAAACCGCTCACGACCGCCGAATGGGCGGCGCGGTGCGACCGCTGTCACGGCGTCAACGGCAACAGCACCGACCCGCGCTCCCCGGCGCTGGCGGCACAGCGCGTGGAGTATCTGGTGAACGTGTTGCATGCCTATCGGAAGGGCGCGCGCAAAAGCCCGCAGATGGCCGCCATGTCCGACGTGCTGTCCGAGGCGGATGTCGAGAATCTCGCGGCTCATTACGCGCGCCAGAAGGCCCGCGCCGTCGTGTACGTGACGCTGCCGAGCAAGTAGATGGGCTGAATATCCAGCAGGTCATTCGATCTCAACCATGGAGGTAGACGATGAAATGCACGCTTATGGTCGCAGGAATTATCGCAGCGCTCGGAGTGGCCGGCACCGCACAGGCCGGTGGAGATGCCGCCGCCGGGAAGGCCAAGGCCGCCACTTGCGCGGGCTGCCACGGGGCGAACGGTGAGGGGGTTAAACCGAATCCCGCGCTGGCCGGCAATGCGGAGGACAAATTCATTCAGGCCATGAAGGACTACAAGTCGGGCAAGCGCCCCAATCCGGTCATGAAGACATTCGCAGGCCAGCTGAACGACCAGGACGTGGCAAATCTGGCCGCCTACTACGCTTCGCTCAAGAAGAAGTGATCACCGCTCGCGCCTATTGCGGAGCGCGCGACAGCGGCGCCGTCTCCGGAGCCGGAACATCCGGGAGGCGGCGCCAAGCGCACTCGAGTGTTCAGCCCCGCGAAACCATAGGACCCGCCGATGAATGAGACGCCCCTGCACCGGCTCTATTATCATTATTCGGAGCTGCCCTGGAGCCTTCGCGTGCTGTATACGGCGGCGCTCATCATACTGGGCTTCGGCTACCTGTTCGCCCTGATCTACCTGTTTCACGTCTACTCCGGACGGGACGGGAATCCGATGGCCTTGTCGTACGAGGATCTGGTCATCGCCTACAGCGGCAGCGGGAAGCATTCGCGCCTCGAATCGGCCCTGCGCGGACCGATGTCCACCATGCTGCCGCCCGATGAGATCAACACCTTCATCTCCTGGGTGCAGGAGGGAACCGACCGCGCCCGCTACGAGAAGGACATCAAACCGGCTATAGACCAGCGCTGCCTGACTTGCCACGACGGCAGCAACCCGCACCTGCCGAACTTGAACGGATACGACAACCTCAAGAAAGTCACCGAGCAGGACACCGGCACCGGTATTTTCACGCTCGTTCGAGTGTCGCACATTCACCTGTTCGGGCTCACCTTCATCTTCTTCATCGTGGGCACGATCTTCAGCCACGCGTACGTGCGCCCGGTGTGGTTCAAGTGCGTCGTCGTCGCGCTGCCGTTTGTTTCCATCGCGGTGGATGTCAGCTCCTGGTATTTCACCAAGCTCTATCATCCGTTCGCCTGGGTCGTGATGGCCGCCGGCGCGGTGATGGGCCTGTGTTTCGCCTTCATGTGGGTGGTGTCGATGTATCAGTTGTGGTTCTCGCGCACGCCCCCCGCGGTCACCGAGAGATCGAGCGGCGATGTCTCCGTTGGCTGAATCGACTGGACGTCACCGACCTCGGTCCGATCCATTACTCATCGGGTTCCCCATGAAAAGACTTATTCTGGGCATTGTGCTGTCGGCGCTGCTTGCGGGTTGCACCGAACAGGAGAAGCCCGCCGCCAAGACCACGACCGTGAAACCTTCGGGGGACGCGAAGGCGGGCAGGGCCGTCGCGGAGCGAGACTGCAAGGCGTGCCACGGGCTGGATGGCAGGGGCGTCGCCCCGGGTATTCCGCACCTGGCAGCACAGCGCGAGCGTTACCTGCTGCTGGCGCTTACCGAGTACATTCAAGCGAGGCGAACTCATGCCGCCCTCAGGGAACTGGCGGGGCGCCTGACCGAATCGGAATTGCGCAACGTGGTCGCGTACTACGCCAGTCAGCCCCCGGTCGCCGCGGCTTCAGGAAAGGACGTCCCACAAGCGTCTCTCCTTGAAAAAGGCAGGGCGCTGGCGGCGGCCTGCGTGAGGTGTCACGGCGAGGAGGGCAACAGCCGCACTCCGGGCATACCCAGCCTGGCCGGGCAGCAGCCCCACTATCTGGTCACGGCTATCCAGGAGTATCACGAGGGAGGCCGCAAGAAAGGGCCAATGGAATCGATACTGCGCGATGCGGGCAAGCGCGAATTGGAAAGCCTGACGCTGTATTTCGCGTCCCGGACGCCCGCGCAGCGGCCGGCGCCGCCTTTCGGGGATCCGCAGGCAGGCGAGCCCCAGGCCGCCATGTGCGGCGGCTGCCACGGCCCCAATGGGGTCAGCAGCGACGCCGCGACGCCGAGCCTGGCCGGCCAGGATCCCCGATACCTGTTGAAGTCGATCAAGGCGTACCGGACATCACGGCAGCATTGGGGCATGCAACGCTACGTCGCCGGCCTGAGCGATCAAAACATGGAGAACATCAGCGCGTTCTACGCGGTCCAGAAGTCCAGGCCCGCCGACAGCGTGCCGAGTTCGGCCCGGGAGCTGGCTGCGAAATGCGATCTTTGCCATGATACTGAAGACAATCCCAAAATGGTGGTTCCGATCCTGCGGGGGCAGGACAAGGATTATCTGGTCATGGCGCTGCGAGCGTATCGCGACGACAAGCGCGAAAGTTCGACGATGCACAGGATGAGCGTCATCTACGGCAACGCCATCATCGATGACATCGCGTCTTACTATGCCAGCCAGCCGCGCGATAGGCGCTGATCGGGGAATTTTGCCGCGGCCACGGTCGGGTAATTCATTCAAGCCAAGGCGGGTCGGATATGAACGATAATTTCCTCACGCGCTTCTGGAATTTCTTCCTCACCCCCGGCAACCGCCGAACGCGGTATGCACTCCTTGCCGCCGGCGCTATCGCCCTCACCGGCGCGCCGGCAGCCGGGGTCGCGCAGCCCGCCGCGCAGTCCACCGAAAAGTTCCCCAACGAAGTCTGCCTGTCGTGTCATGGAAACGAGGGATTCGCGGTACCGGGCGCAGATGGGAGAGTGCGCCCGCTGCACGTGGTCAAAGACCGGTTCGCGCAAAGCGTCCACGGCAAGCGGTCTTGCGTCGAGTGTCACAAGGACATCACCGATATCCCGCACCAGAAGGGTGTGCGCAAGGTCAGTTGCGTGACCTGCCACGAAGACTTGTGGGCGGCTGCGCAAAAAGAGGGGAAGACCCAGGAGTTCGCGAGGTTGGGCGTGGTGGTGGACCAGATCGAGCGCTACATGAAATCCATACACGCCCGCCCGAGCAGGGAAGACCAGTCGCGTACGAACGCAACCTGCTACAACTGTCACGACGCCCACTACGTCTATCCGCCGGGCAGCGCGACACGGGCTGAATGGCACCTGGGCATTCCGAACGTCTGCGGAAAATGTCATAGCGGGCAACGCGACGAGTATATGGACTCGGTCCACGGCAGGCAGGTCATGGGAGGCAATCCCGCAGCGCCGGTCTGCTCGAATTGCCATACGACCCATGATGTGGACCGGCCGAAACTCGACGCGATCAAGCTCGTCATCACCCGGAACTGCGGGACCTGCCACTCGGCGAACCTGAAATCCTACGCGAACACCTACCACGGCCAGGTCTCCACCCTGGGCTACGCCTATACCGCGACCTGCTTCGACTGCCACGGCAACCACGACATCCAGCGGGTGAGCCATCCGAGATCCACCGTGCATCCGAACAACCGGCTGCAAACCTGCCAGAAGTGCCACGCCGGCGCGACGGCGGGGTTCGTGACGTTCCAGCCCCACGCGAACACCCACGACTTCGCTCGCTATCCCTACATGTGGATCGTGTCGAAATTCATGATCGCGCTGATCGCGGGGGTGTTCCTGTTCTTCTGGACACATTGCGCGCTGTGGTTCTACCGGGAATACCAGGAGCGCAAGGAGGGCAAGGGCCGGCCGCACGTGCTGACGGCCGGAATGCCGCAACTGAAAGGCAAGCACTACCGGCGCTTCGGAACGATGTGGACCGTGGCGCACCTCTTTTTCGCGTTGTCGTTGATGGTCCTGGCGCTGACGGGCATGGCGGCGTTCTATGCCGAGACCGCCTGGGCCCAATTCGCGGTGAGGGCGCTCGGCGGCCCGAAGGCGGCGGCAATCGTCCACCGCGTCGCCGGGGTGACCATATTGGGGATATTTCTCGCGCACCTCGTCTACTTCATTGTCCTGCTGGCCCCGCAGTGGCGGACCTTCAAGTGGTTCGGGCACACCTCGCTGATACCGAGCTGGCAGGACTTGAGGGACATGATCGCCATGTTCAAGTGGTTCCTCGGCAAGGGGTCGCGGCCGGTGTTCGGCCGGTGGTCTTATTGGCAAAGATTCGACTACTGGGCGCCGTTCTGGGGCCTGACGATCGTCGGGGGCAGCGGGCTCATGCTGTGGTTCAAGGACCTGACCGCCGCGGTGTGGCCGGGGTGGATCTTCAACATAGCCATGCTCGCTCACGGGGAGGAGGCGTTCCTCGCCATCGTGTTCCTTTTCACCGTGCACTTCTTCAACGACCACTTCCGGCCGGACAAACATCCGGCACCGGATATCTCGATGTTCACCGGTGTGATGTCCCTGGAGGAATTCGCGCGGGAGCACACTCTGGAATACGAGGAGCTGGTGAAAAGCGGCCGGCTCGAACAGTATCTGGTGGACGCGCCGTCGGCGCAGATGACCCTCGGCTCGAAGATACTGGGGATCGTTCTGCTCGCCGTCGGGCTGACTCTGCTCGCCCTCGTACTCCTCGGCTTCGCGGGCAGCGTGCTTTCAGGCAATTGATGGCGTGACGGCGCCGGCGTCGCGGCAGAGGCAGAGGCAGACGGAAGCCCGCGCGCTCGGGATCAGCCGGGGTCGATCGGAGACGCCGGACCGGCCCCCGGCGTCCCGTTACCGCTCGCCGCTACTTGCCGAGCGTCAGGATCCACTGGGCCATCAGATTCAGGTCCTTGTCGCTCGTCTTCTTGAGCGAATCCGCGTGGACGGGCTTGGACTTGACCGAGGCGGCAAGGTCGGCGGCGCTCTTGCCCTTGAACTTCGCGGCGCTTTCCTGTAATGCGGGCCCGACTTTCTTCTTGTCGATATCGTGGCAATTCAAGCATCCGTGCTCCTTCGCCGCCGATTTCGCCCGGTCGGCATCGACCTTCTGGGCAATGGCGGTGGACTGGAGCAGGACGACGAGGATTCCGGCTGCGGTAGCGATGGCTGCGTGCTTCATTCTTGCTCCTCGGGTTGGACGACAAATCGGTGCGGGATGAACTCGTGGCCGAAGCCTTCCGGAACCCCCGTACCCTGTGGTTTTTCCCATTATTCCGGCCCTTTAGCGGTCGAGTTTGATATAGATCAAAACCGCCCGCGATCAGAATCGCTACAAATGCGCTCAACGGGGGCAAAGAAAAAGAATCGGGACCATGGATGGACAGAGCTACGGCATGTGTGGGACCACGATGGCGCAGGCGGGCCGTCGCCTCGAAGTATCCGCATCAGCATCAGCAAACCTCGATCTGGGAGATATCCCCGTGAAGCGAACTTACTTTCCGAGTCTGCTCAGCAGCGCCCGTACAGTGTCGATCGTGCTTGCGGGAGTCTTTGCCGGCCCTGCGCTGGCCCAGAATTCCCCCGGCTCCGAAGTCTGCGCGGCCTGCCATGCGGCGCAGACGGAGAGCTTCGCCGATTCGATACACGGCAAGAAGGGTCATCCTCGCAGCCCCGCGAACGCCGGCGGGTGCGTCGCGTGCCACGGCGACGGCACCGAGCACGTCAAGGCCGGCGGCGGCAGGGGCGTCGGCGGGATCCGCAACCCCGGCCCGCGCAACAAGTCGATGTCCGCCGAGGAGAAAAGCAGTGTCTGCCTGGGCTGCCACAGCACGGACAGGCACCTCACCTTCTGGGAAGCGGGCCAGCACAAGAAAAATGATGTGACGTGCACCAATTGCCATAACCCCCACACTGATCGGTCGCTCAACAACGACAAGATGCTCAGGGTCGACACGCCTGCGGCCACCCCGTACCGGACGACGGTGCGGCAACTCGGGTATGAGACTTGCGTCACCTGCCACAGGGAGCAGCGTGCGCAGATTCTCAAGCCCTCGCACCACCCGATCGTCGAGGGCAAGATGCAGTGCCACACCTGCCATGAGCCGCACGGCGCGATGACGCCGGTCATGCTCAGGGCCGAGTCCTACCGCGATCTGTGTCTCACCTGCCACACCGACAAGCGCGGCCCTTGGATCTGGGAGCACCGGCCGGTGGCGGAGAACTGCGCCATCTGCCACACGCCGCACGGCTCATCGCATAACCGGCTGCTCGCCCAGAAACCGCCGGCCCTGTGCGCGGACTGCCATCCGGGCGGCCACACGCACGGCCTTTATGACGGGAGAGGCACCTTGCCCGGCACCAACCCGTCGAACATCCGGTTCGAAGGCAGCGGCTGCATCAACTGCCACCGCCAGATCCACGGCAGCAACGCCCCGGCGTCGGCATTCGGCCGGTTCTTCCTTAGGTAGAGGGGAACAACATGAACAGGAAACTCATCCCTTTCCTCGTCGCCTCTCTGTTTTCGGGCACCGCGGCCGCGGCCGCGGACGACGAATTCACCTGGAGCGGGAGCGTCGGTATAGGCGTGCGCGGCACCAAGACGGAAGGCGGCACCCGCAATGGAGCGAGCGCCACGTCCGCGACCGTCACGACGGCTCCCCTGGCGCCGTTCACCGGTCCCAGCGACGAAGCGAAGCTCAATGAATACCGGGACGTCAGCAACGGCCTGATCGGCAACATCGACCTCCAGGGCAGCAGCAGCCGGTACTACACGCGCTTATTCGGCGAGAATTTCGGGCGCGACGACGAGTTCGTGAACCTGCGCGGCGGCAGCTACAGCATATTCAAGTACCAGTTGTACGAGGACAAGATGCCGCACAACCTGTCGTGGAACGCGCTGACGCCGCTGTCCGGCACGGGCGGGACGCTCCTGACCAGCCCTGGCGTCACTTATCCTCCTCCTGCCGGGCCTGGGACTGCGCAGGACCCATCGACCTGGAACACGTTCGATTACAAGCTGCAGCGGAACACCTACGGCGGCAATCTCGAGTTCACGGCCAATTCGCCCTGGCACATCCGCGCCGATTACAACGAAAACACGATGGAGGGCGTACGGCCGCAGAGCGGGCCGCTCGGCACCAGCTCGAACAACGGCCTGATCGAGTTCGGCGCACCGGTCGATTACAAGACCAAGAACTTCTCTCTGGACGGCGGATACTCGAGCAAGGAAGGCAGCTGGAGCTTGAACCTGCTCAACAGCAAGTTCAGCAACAACAACGGCATGATGCAATGGACCAACTTCTTCAAGCTGAACAACCTCGACACCAACCTGCTGCCTCCCGACAACGACCTGAAGAAGGTGAGCTTCAATGGCACGGCACGGCAATTGCCGGTGAATTCGACGCTGTCGGCGCGCTTCACCTGGAGCAAGCTGACCAACGGCTTCGGCGTGTCCTCGGGCGGCCTCATGCCGGCCAATAACGTGCTGGTTCCCCCGACTACGGGGGCGCCACAGGCGGTCGGAACGCTCGTCACGGCGCCGAGCTCCAACGCCTTCAATGGCGATGTCGAAACCAGGACTGGATCCCTGTCGCTCACCTCTGCCTTGGGCGGAGGGGTGGACACCAAGATCTACTGGAACTACTACGACACGAAGAACTATTCGACCGTGGTCAGCTACGCGTTGGGCGGATTGGGAAACACGGCGGCGTGCGCTAACCCGAGCTTTGCATCGACTTCCGCTGCCGATCGATTTTGTATCGGCCCCTATCCCAATTCGCTGCTTTCGTACAACAAAGAAGACTTCGGCATCGATGTGGGATGGCGCATAGACCGGGGAAACAAGGTCTCGGGCGGCCTGAACTTCCTCGAGGTCGATCGCCATGGCCGGGAAGATGCCGAAAAAACCAAGGAAGAAAAGCTCTGGCTCGAATACAAGAACACCATGCTGGAAAACCTGAGCGGGCGGATCAAGTACCAGTACCTGGAGCGCCGCTCCGACCTGAATGCGGCATTTCCCCCCAACACAAATCCCTTCTCAGCAACCGGGATACTGCCGACCCAGGTGCCGTACTACTTCCGTGCCTACGACGTCTCGAACGCCGACCAGAACCAGCTCAAGCTGGTGCTCGACTGGACGCCGATGCCCTTGCTCGACACGGGCTTCGAGGCCGCGTGGAAGAAGAGCGACTACAAGGCCCTCTACTACGGCCGCACCGACGACCTGCGACAGGAGTACAACATAACGGTTTCAGTCGGCGATCCCAAGGAGTTCCGGATCACCGGCCTCGCGAACTACGAGATCATCGAATTCAACCAGGCGTATCACCAGGGAACCGGCCCGTTCCCCGGGGGAACGCAGGCGGCCGGCGATTTCGACTGGAGCACGAAGAACACTCAGACGAACCGCTTGTTCGGCCTTATCGCCGACTGGCCGGCGACGGAGCGGCTGGCGCTGAAGGGTTCGTACACCTGGACGAAGACGGGCGGCGGCGTGGATTTCACCTCGGGTAACACGGCGGGCGCGGGCGGCTTCAACGGCGGCCCCCTCGTGAACTACGCGACCGACAATACCAAAAAGCAGACGCTCAATCTGAAGGGCGACTACAAGTTCGACAGGCGCTGGACCGGTACGCTCGGCTACGTGTTCGAGAAGTACGATTACGCGGACGACCAGATGCGCGGCTACCAGGGCTACTATCCGTATTACCAGTATCTGGGCGGGAACAACAATTCGTGGTTTTCGGGTGCTTTCGCCAACCCCAGCTACAAGCTGGAAGTGTTGTACGCCATGGCAACCTACAAGTTCTAGGCCACGCGGCTCCAAACGGCGCGGCGGATTTCCGCCGCGCCGTTTTCTTTTTTAGCGCAGCTCGTTGTCGATTGTCACGGCGACGCCCTTGGCGCCGACCTTCACAGGAGCGCTCAGGCCTTGCAGGTCGCCGGGACTCGGGGCGGCGTTCGCGGTCTTCGAAACGCGCGCGCCGATCACCACGCGGGGGAAGGCGGAGAGCTTCATCTCCGGCGACATCGCCATCGAATCGTCGAGGGTGAACTCGGCGGGAAGATCGCTCGCGCGCTTGCGCAGGATGGCGAGCGGCATGCGCGGACCTTCGGCCGCCCGGGCGAAAATGAAAACCGTGTCTCCCGGGGCGACTTTCCCGGCGAGCTCCGGGGCGAGCGTGACCACGCCGCTCACCCGGCTGCCCCTTTGGCTTGGTGCAGGTTTCGCGACCTGCGTCTTTCCGTCCGGAGAGCCGGCCAGAGAGCGCGCCTCCGCGATACTCGCCTGCACCCTTTGAACCATGTCGGACTCCGCCGGGATGAGCCCCAGCACCCGTTCCCAATGGCGTATCGCAGCGGGGTAGGCGTTCCGGTTGAAGGCGGCGGTGCCTGCGAGGAGCAGCGCCTTCACGTTGTCGGGGTCGATGGCGAGCGCGCGCAGTATGATTTTTTCCGGTTCCCCTTGCAGCGTCCTGCCCTGCGCCATCGCGAGCGCGTCCGCGTAGTCGGCGAGGAGCTGAGCATCGCGCGGCATGCGCGCGGCGGCTTTGGCGTAGGCTTCGCTCGCCTCGCCGTAGCGGCCCAGCGCCGCGTACGAGCGCCCCAGCATCATCCAGCCCTCGGCATCCTCGGGGTTGTCCTTCAGGCGCGCCGCGAGCCGCGAGACCAGCGCTTCGAATTGCTGCGCGCTCAAACCGTGCGAACTTCCGCCGTCGGGGCCTTGCGGCAAGAGGGCCCGGGGATTGCCGACTGCCACGTAGACGGCGAGCGCGCAAATCGGCACGGCCAGACCCAGGGCGAGCGCGGCGGCGCGCGTGTGTCGCGGAGATTGCGCCGGGGCGTCGCCCCCACCCACGTCGGCGAGCAGCCGGGCTTCGATCTCGCTGCGCGCTCTTTCATGCTGGTCCGCGGCCAGCGTTCCGGCGCGCAGGTCGGCTTCGAGTTCGCGCAGTTGATCGCGGTATACGGCGACATTGACGGCATCGCGCGTCGCGCCCGTGCGCAGGCCGCGGCGCAGCAGCGGCGGCACGACGAAGAGCACGGCGCCGGCGACGAGCAGTGCGCCGATCACCAGGAAAACGGTCATCGCGGCTCCGCTTCGTTCCCCGCGAGAAGCGTCCGCGCGCGCTTTTTCTCGGCGGCCGTCATTTCGAGGTCCGGCGCAGGTCGCCGGCGCAGGACGCGGCGGAGGAGGACGACGAACCCTGCGGCAAGCAGCAGCAGCGGCCCGAACCACAGCAGCACCGTCGTGAGCTTGAGCGGCGGACGATACAGGACAAAGTCACCGTAGCGGGCCACCATGAAATCGATGATCTGCGAATCGCTGATTCCCTGCCGCATCTTCTCCCGGACCTGGTTCCTGAGGTCCTCGGCAAGCGGCGCGTTCGAATCGGCGATGGTCTGGTTCTGGCACACGAGGCAGCGCAACTCGGCGGAGAGCGTCATGACCCTCTGCTCGAGCGCCGGGTCCGCCGCCGCCGGGGCAGCTTCCTTCGCGAACGCCCACGAAGCCGTCGCGGCAAGAAGCAAAAACGCAAGAAGCCTAAGCACGGCCGAGCTCTTGCACCAGGGGCAGCACCTTGTCCTTGACGATCTCACGCGTGAGCGGTCCGATGCGTTTGTAGCGGATGACCCCGAGCTTGTCGATCACGTAGGTCTCGGGCACGCCGTAGACGCCGTAGTCGATGCCGACCTTGCCGTCGAAGTCGTAGATCGAGAGCCTGTAGGGATCGCCCATGCCTTTCAGCCACGCCAGGCCGTCCTCGCGCTTGTCCTTGTAGTTGAGCCCGTAGAGCGGGACCACGCCGCTTGCGGCGAGATCGAGGAGCACCGGGTGCTCCTCGCGGCAACTGACGCACCAGGAGGCCCAGACGTTGAGGACCCAGACCTTTCCGAGCATGTCCTTTTCGGTGAACGTCTTCGTCCCCTCGTGCAGCTGCGGCAACTCGAAATGCGGCGCGGGCTTGCCGATGAGCGGCGAGGGAACCTCGCGCGGGTTGAGCGTGAGCCCGACTCCGAGCAGCGCAATCAGCGCCGCGAAGATGGCCAGTGGCAGAACGAAGCGATTCATCGCCGGTCATTCCGGACGCGCGCAGCGCGAGCCGGAATCCAGAGTCGTTGGTCGCCGAAAGTCGCTGGATTCCCGCATTCGCGGGAATGACAATAGAGTGGTCTGCGCGCCATCGTTGGATTGCGGTCAGGGAGCGGCAGGCGCCGCCGCGTACTTTTCCTGTGGCCGTCTTGCCGCCACCCGGTAGCGGCGGTCGCTCGCGGCGAGAGCGCCGCCCAGCGCCATCAGGAGGCACCCGCCCCATACCCAGTCGATGAAGGGCTTGTGCTGCACCTTCACGACCCAGGCCGTCGCGCCGACCGAATCGCCGAGCGAGACATACAGGTCGCGCGTGAAGCCCGGATCGATCGCGGCTTCGGTCATCGTCGAGTTCTGCACTGCGTAGAAGCGTTTTTCGGGATAAAGCATGGTGACCGGGCGACCGTTCCTGCTGACCTGCATCTGAGCGCGCGCGGCGACGTAGTTCGGCCCCTTGACGTCTTTCACGCCGTCGAGGCGGAACGTGTAGCCGCCGAGCTCCACGGTGTCACCGGGCTCCATGCGCACGTCGCGCTCGCTCTCGTAACCCCTCACCAGCGTCACCCCGACCACGAACACGGCGACGCCGAAGTGCGCGAGCAGCATGCCGTAGGTCGCACGCGGCGTGTTGCGCAGCCGCGCCCACGCGCTCGCGCCGTTCGCCGCATTCCTGATCTTTTCGTACAACTGAACGACGCCGCTCGCGACGACCCAGGCCGCGAGAAGCAGCCCGAACGCGACCCCCGCGCTCCAGCGCCCCATGGCGAACGGAAGCGCAAGCGCTGCGACGAGGCTCGCCGCGAGCGCCCAGCGCAGCCGCATCGCGATATCGGGAATGCTCGCCTTTTTCCAGCGCGCGAGCGGGCCGATCCCCATGAGAAACAGGGCCGGCGCCATGAGGGGCACGAACACCGTCTCGAAGTACTGCGGTCCGACCGAGATTTTGCCCAGGCCCGACGCGTCGAGCGCGAGCGGGTAGAGCGTCCCGAGGAACACCGAGCCGGCCGCCGCGGCGAACATGACGTTGTTCGCGAGCAGCATCGATTCGCGCGACACCGGTTCGAATCCGCCGCCCAGTCCGATGCGGGGCGCGCGCCACACGTAAAGCACGAGCGAACCGCCGATCACGACGACGAGCAGCGCGAGTATGAAGACGCCGCGCGTGGGGTCGGTCGCAAAGGCGTGCACCGAGGTCAGGACTCCGGAGCGCACCAGGAACGTCCCGAGCAGGCTCAAGGCAAAGGCGAGGATCGCGAGGAGCACCGTCCAGCTGCGGAAAGCGCCGCGCTTCTCGGTGACGGCGAGAGAATGGATCAGCGCGGTGCCGACCAGCCACGGCATGAAGGAAGCGTTCTCCACCGGGTCCCAGAACCACCATCCGCCCCAGCCCAGCTCGTAGTACGCCCAGCCGCTGCCGAGCGCGATGCCCACGGTGAGGAACGCCCACGCCGCGGTGGTCCACGGCCGCGACCAGCGCGCCCACGCCGCATCGAGCCTGCCGGAGAGAAGCGCCGCCACGGCAAAAGCGAACGCGATCGAGAAACCGACGTACCCCATGTAGAGCATCGGCGGATGCAATACCATGCCCGGATCCTGCAGCAGGGGATTCAAGTCGCGTCCGTCGGCAGGCGCGGGGAAGAGCCGGTCGAAGGGGTTCGAAGTGAACAGGATGAAAAGGAGGAACCCGACGCTCACCAGGCCCATCACCCCGAGCACTCGCGCCACCATTTCCTCGGGCAGATGGCGGCTGAAGAGCGTCACGCCGACCGTCCACACGCACAGCATCAGGATCCAAAGCAGGATCGAGCCCTCGTGCCCGCCCCACACGCCGGAGATGCGGTAGGCGAGCGGCAGCGCGGAATTCGAATTGGACGCCACGTAGGCGACGGTGAAATCGTTCGCGGCGAAAGCATAAGTGAGGCAGCCGAAAGCGATGGCCACGAACACGAATTGTCCCTGGGCCGCGGGCCGGGTCGCGCCCATCCACAGGCGATCGCCGCGGGCGGTCCCCGCGAGCCCGAGCGAGGCTTGAGCGAGTCCGAGGCACAGCGCGAGAGCGAGAGCGAGCTGACCGAGTTCAGGGATCATTTGCGTCCGGCGCCGCCCTCTACGAGGGTGTGCGCCGCCTTTTCGTTGATGGACTGTGCCTGCTTGATCGCGTCCGCCGCCGCCGGGGGCATGTAGTTCTCGTCGTGCTTGGCAAGCACTTCGCTCGCATAGAAGACGCCGTCGGGACCCAGCTTCCCCTGTGTCACTACCCCCTTGCCCTCGCGGAACAGATCCGGGAGGAGGCCGCGGTAGACGACCGGGACGTTCTTCGCCGTGTCGGTGACGACGAATTGCACGGTGACCCCGTCGGCCTGGCGCTTCACGCTTCCCGGCGTGACCATCCCGCCGACGCGGAATGCCCGTCCTTGCGGAACCTCGTTCGCCGCCACCTGGCTTGGAGTGAAGAAGAACACGAGGTTCTCCTGGAACGCGGCGAGCACGAACGCGGCCGTCACGCCGAGAGCAACGAGGCCGCCCGCGATCATCGCCATCCGTTTGTGCCTGGGTTTCATCGGTCGCCTTGTCGTGTTGCGGTGCCGTGGAGGCGAAGGCGTGCGAGAACGCTGCGCTTGCGCAACGCGAGCAGCACGATTTCAGCGATCACGAGACCGAGCGTCACGAGGTAGGAGCCCCAAACATAGAACGCATAGCCGCCCATTGCAAGGAAATTTTCCCAGCTGCCCCAGTTCACGCGGATCCCCTCCCATAGTCCGCCACCCACTCGCTCGCGCGTTCGCGCTCGAGCATGATGCAGCGCGCGCGCATCAGTGCGGCGGCGATGCTGTAGAACCAGAAGCCGAAAGCCATCACGACCATGCCGGTCAGCATCGTCGCCGCCATCGTCGGGGCCTGGGTGAGGCTCACCGACGCGCCCTGGTGCAGCGTGTTCCACCACTTGACCGAAAAATAGATGATCGGGATGTTCACGACGCCGACCAGGGCCAGCACCGCCCCGGCCTTGTCGGCGCGGCGAGGATCGTCGATCGCCGCCTGGAGCGCCATGAAGCCGAAATAGAGGAAGAGGAGAATCAGCTCCGAAGTGAGCCGCGCGTCCCACACCCACCAGGTGCCCCAGGTGGGCTTTCCCCAGAGAGAACCGGTCC
>Ga0180082_1000050_pt1 | contig 17065 bp, 15 predicted proteins | sample EasRiv660_16_10D_FD_121780 | JGI IMG/M metagenome (GOLD analysis project Ga0180082, IMG submission 121780) | Soil microbial communities from meander-bound floodplain in the East River, Colorado, USA - East River metaG ERMLT660_16_10D | ecosystem: Environmental > Terrestrial > Soil > Floodplain ...
CCGAGAATGTCGTGAGGTAGCCGGCGTAGTCGCCGCGGTCGAACAGCGCCTTTGCTTTCTCCGATGTCGATCGGATGGCCTCATACAGCGCCCGCTCCGCAGGTTCATTGAGTTCCCCAGGACTCGCATCATCGAACTTTTCGCCCTTGGCTTCCGCCTGCCTGAGTATGTTCGCGACGCGCTTGTTGGCTGCCGAAAGGCTTTCAGCCTCCGGCAGCGCCTGGAATGCTTTCACGGCTTCGAGCTGTTTTGGCACAAGGCTGGGTTGCGTGCGATTTTTGCTGAGAACGGCATCGACTTGGAGCGTGGAAAAGCCGAAATCCTTTAGATAGCTGGCGAAGCGGTCATAGACGAATTCGACGAGCTCGAGCGGTGATTTGCTGCTGTACGGCTCGAACGCCAAGTCCGACAGATCCAATAGCGACAAGGGCAGCTTGTTTTCGACGATGATCCTGACCACTCCAAGCGCAGCGCGCCGGAGACCGAACGGATCTTTGTCCCCGGTCGGCTGCTGTCTAATGCTGAACATTCCGGCGATCGCATCGAGCTTATCCGCGAGGGCGACAGCGCAGGCGATGCCGCCCTCCGGCAGGCGGTCGCCGGCAAAGCGCGGTCGGTAGTGGGCTTCGATCGCGTCTGCTACCGCCGCCGGCTCCTTGTCGTGCAGCGCGTAGTAGCGTCCCATGATCCCTTGGAGTTCCGGAAACTCCCCGACCATGCTGGTGAGCAGGTCCGCCTTCGCTAGCTCGGCCGCACGCTCTGCTTGCAGCGCGTCGGCACCGAGCACGCGCGCAATCTTCCCCGCCAGCAGCTTGATGCGCTGCACGCGGTCGAGCTGGCTGCCGAGCTTGTTGTGATAGACGACCTTCGCCAGGTGCGGGATGCGTTCTTCCAGTCGCTGCTTGCGGTCCTGGTTGAAAAAGAAGCGCGCATCTTCGAGCCTCGGCCGCACCACGCGTTGATTGCCGGTGACGATGTGGCGCGGGTCGTCGACTTTCATGTTGGAGACGATCAGGAATTTCGGCAACAGTTTTCCGCCCGCATCGAACAACGGAAAGTACTTCTGGTTCTGCCGCATAGTGAGGGTCAGGCATTCCTGCGGCACGTCGAGGAACACCTTGTCGAATTCCCCGACGTAGACGCTCGGGTACTCGACCAGCGCCGCGACCTCGTCGAGCAATACCTGGTACTCGCCGAGGCTCGCGCTCTGTTTCTTTGCTTCGGCCAGCAGTTGCCGATCGATCTCGGATTTTCTCTTCTCGAAATCGGCCAGCACCTTGCCCGCATCGAGCAGTTTCTTTTCGTATTCGTCCGCGCTGCCAAGCACGATCTCAGCTGCGCCCATGAAGCGGTGGCTGCGGGTTCGATTGCTTGATTCCAGTCCGAGTACTTTTCCGGGAACAACGCGCGAGCCATGCAGCATCACGAGCCCGTGCACCGGGCGCACGAACTGCGCATCACCCGAGCCCCAGCGCATCACTTTCGACACAGGGAGCTTTTTCAGCACATCCTCGACAATATTCGCTAGCACAGCATCGAGGTAAACGCCGGGCCGAGAGAAATTCGCAACCACGATTTCGCCTTTGTCTGTCCTGCGCCGCTCTAGCGACTCCGGCGCCACTTTGTTCTTTTTGGCGAAGCCTTCTACTGCTTTTGCATTCGAACTCGAGGGACCTTCAATTGAATGATGTGACTCAGAAGCGTGTTCTTCCACTTCCGGAATCAATACACCTAGCCTCCGAGGCGTCGCGAACGTGTGTTTCTTGGAATCCCGGCTCTTGAGTCTATGTCTAACGATTTCCGCTACTAGCTGATCGGCAAATGCCTCCCCAAGCTTCCGAAGACTCTTCGGAGGCAGTTCCTCGGTGAGCAGCTCGACCAGCAGCGTTGCTTCCATCTACTCTGCCTTCCTCATCGGGAAGCCGAGCCGCTCGCGCGATTCGTAGTAGGCCTGGGCCACGGCGCGAGCGAGCGTGCGGACGCGGCCGATGTACGCGGCGCGCTCGGTGACCGAGATTGCGCCGCGGGCGTCGAGCAGGTTGAAGGCGTGCGAACTCTTCAAGACCATTTCGTAGGCAGGCAGCACGCACTGCGCCTCGATCAGGCGCTTGGCTTCCGATTCGAATTCCCCGAAATGGCGGAACAGCATCTCGGCGTTGGAGAGCTCGAAGTTGTAGCGCGACTGCTCGACTTCGTTCTGGTGGTAGATGTTTCCGTAGGTGACGCCCGGCGTCCAGACGAGGTCGTAGATCGAATCCTTGCCCTGCAGGTACATCGCGAGCCGTTCGAGGCCGTAAGTGATTTCCCCCAGCACCGGCTTGCACGGCAAGCTGCCGACTTCCTGGAAGTAGGTGAATTGCGTGATCTCCATGCCGTCCAGCCAGACTTCCCAGCCCAGGCCCCAGGCGCCGAGCGTGGGGGACTCCCAGTCGTCCTCGACGAAGCGGATGTCGTGCTCTTTCGGGTTGATGCCGAGCGTCACCAGCGATTCCAGGTAGATATCCTGGATTTCCGCAGGAGAAGGCTTGAGGGCGACCTGATACTGGTAGTAGTGCTGCAGGCGGTTGGGATTGTCGCCGTAGCGCCCGTCCTTGGGGCGACGCGAGGGCTGCACGTAGGCGGCTTTCCAGGGTTCTGGGCCGATCGCGCGGAGAAAGGTTGCGGTGTGAAACGTGCCCGCGCCCATTTCCATGTCGTAGGGTTGCAGAAGCGCGCAGCCTTGTTTGCTCCAGTAGTCCTGCAGCTTGAGTATGAGATCCTGGAAGGTGAGCATGAACGCGCGCCGGACGCAGGCGATTTTACCGGCTTTCCTCCGCGCGACCAACGCGCCGCGCGCGCAGCGCGAGCGCAGCGATCACCGCGAGGCAAATGAGAACGATGGGCACGTTGCCGAATCTGACGTAGGGCGATGCCCCCACGTAGCCGCGCACCTCTCCCACGAGGATGCCCTCGGCAAACTGCGGCAGCCTCGCAACGACCCTGCCGCGAGGATCGATGATCGCGGTCACCCCGGTATTGGTCGCGCGCAGCATGGTGCGCCCCGTTTCGATCGCGCGCATGCGCGAGATCTGCAGGTGCTGAGCGGGTGCGAGCGAATCGCCGAACCAGGCGACGTTCGAGACGTTCACCAGCAGCGTGGCTTCAGGCAACTGGCGGATGATCTCCTCTCCGAAAGCGTCCTCCCAGCAGATGTTCGGCGCGACGAGCTGCCCGGCGAGCGCGAGCGGCTTGGGGTTTTTCGGGCCCAGGGAGAAATCCGAGAGCGGGATCGCGAAGGTCTTCACAACCCAGCCGAAGCCGGGGGGCACGAACTCGCCGAAGGGAACGAGGTGCGCCTTGTCGTAGCGCTGCGAGGGCGATGCGCCCACGCTGACCACGCTGTTGAAGTAGCGACCTTCCCGGTCCCGGATGGGCACGCCGAAGAGGACGTCGGCGCGGCGCTCGACGGCGATTCGCGCGATGTCTTTCAGATAGCCGGGATCGACCGCGTCGAGGAACCGTGGAATGGCGGTTTCGGGAAGCACGATGAGCTGACCCTGGCTCGCCTCGATCAGCCGCTTGTACGTTGCCAGCGTCGTCGCGTATTGGTCCGGCTGAAACTTGAGGTCCTGGGGGATGTTTCCCTGGAGCAGCGCCACCTTGAGGGGCGTGCCCTGCGGAGAGGTCCAAGCGATCTGCTTGAGAAGCTGGCCGAGGCCGAAAGCGAATACGAGAGCGAGGCCGCCCGCGAGACGGGCCTTGCGGGAACCGGAAATCACGATGACCAGAAGCCCGGCACAAAGCGCGGTCACGAACGATACGCCGTAGGTCCCCGCGACGGGAGCAAGACCGGCGAGCGGCGAGTCGACCTGGCTGTAGCCGAGCGAGAGCCAGGAAACGCCGGTAAAAATCCAGCCGCGCAGCCATTCAAAAATCGTCCACAAGGCGGGAAACGCAAGCAGGGCAGAGACAGCGCGATCGAGCCGCAGCCGCGCGAGGCACCAGCCGGCAGCGGCCGGATACAGCGCGAGGATCGCGCAGTAGGCCAGCGTGCCGATTGCAGCAAGCGGCGCCGGCATCATTCCGAAGTCGTGCAGGCTGACGTAGACCCAGGAAGCCCCGACGCCGAACAGCCCGGCGCCGAAAGCGAAGCCTGTCCGGAACGCAGCCTGCGGCGTTGCCGCGCGCCGCCAGAGGAGCAGCAGGCCGGCGAGAGTGAGGAAGGGCAGCGGGAATAGCGCCGGCGGAGCGAAGCCGGCAACGGTCAACGCGCCTGCGGCCAGAGCCGCGGCAATCGCGGCGTGCGGCGACTGGAGAAAAGCCTTCAAGCCGTGCCCGGCAGGCGGTGCACCTGAAGGACGTGCAGCCTGCGGCTGTCGGCGCGAAGCACCTGGACGCGCAGGCTGCCGATGGTGATCGCCTCGCCGCGCTTGGGCAGGTGCCCAAAGCGGTGCAACACGAGCCCGCCGACGGTGTCGAAATCGCTGTCGGAGAATTCCGTTCCGAACGCCTTGTTGAAATCGGCGATTTCGGTCTGTGCCTTGACGCGGTAATGCCCGCCCTGCTCGCGCACGATGTTGTCCTCGGAATCGTCGAAGTCGTACTCGTCCTCGATCTCGCCGACGATCTGCTCGAGCACGTCCTCGATGGTCACCAGGCCCGCCACGCCGCCGTACTCGTCGACCACGATCGCCATGTGGTTGCGGTTCGCGCGGAATTCGTGCAGCAGCACGTTCAGGCGCTTGGACTCGGGCACGAACACGGCGGGCCTGAGCATGTCGCGCACGTTGAACTCTTCCTCCCCGGCGTAGTAGCGCAGCAGGTCCTTGGCGAGCAGGACGCCGATCACGTCGTCGCGATTCTTGTCGATGACCGGAAAGCGCGAGTGCGCCGTGGCGATCACGTGCGGGATGAACTTGTCGGGGGTCTCGCTGACGTCGATCATGTCCATCTGGGCGCGCGGCACCATGATGTCGCGCACCTGCATCTCGGAGACCTGCAGCGCGCCCTCGATCATCGACAGGGCGTCGCCGTCGAGGAGATTTCTCTCGAAGGCCGAGTGCAGCAGCGTGAGCAGCTGCTCGCGGTCCTCGGGCTCCCGCATGAGCAGCGCGGAAAGCCGCTCAAGCAAGGAAGGTTTGTTCGATTCGTCCATTGTTTGCGGCGGGGCTTGGCGCCACGGGGCCGCTTACCCAAGCCTGGGAATCCTCACCCGGAATCGTCGTAGGGATCAGGATAACCGAGTTTGGCGAGAAGCTTCTTTTCCAGCGCTTCCATGCGTGCGGCGTCGCGCCGCCGGAGGTGATCGTGGCCCTGCAGGTGCAGCAGCGCGTGAACCGTCAGGTGCGCAAGATGCGCTTCCACCGGCTTGCCTTGGTCGAGCGCTTCGCGGGCGATCACCGGGGCGCAAAGGACGATGTCGCCCTGCACCATGCCGCGTCGCAGGGTAAAGGGAAAGCTCAGCACGTTGGCCGCATAGTCGCGGTCGCGATAGCGACGGTTGAGAACCCGGGCTTCGGCGGCTCCGACGATTCTCACGGTGATCTCGGCCGAACCCTTGAGCGCCGCGCGCGCCCAGCGGCGGACCTGGGCCAGAGCAGGGACAGGGGCGGCGCGCGAGACGACCTGAAGATGGAGCGTGAGGCGCGGTTTTTTCCGGCGACGCGGTCGTGCTCGCGGTGCGGCGTCAGACGAGCCGCGGGCCGGCACGGCAGCTACTCGTCCCCGTGACGTTCGTAGGCATCCACGATGCGTTGCACCAGGGGATGGCGAACGACGTCGTCGCTCTTGAACGCGGTGAACGCGAGTCCCCGCACGTCCGCCAGGATTTTCTGCACCGCCACCATGCCGCTCTTCTGCCCGCGCGCCAGGTCGATCTGCGTGATATCTCCGGTGACCACCGCCTTGGAGCCGAAACCGAGGCGCGTGAGGAACATTTTCATCTGCTCGGGGGTGGTGTTCTGGGCCTCATCGAGAATGACGAACGAGTGGTTCAGCGTGCGGCCGCGCATGTAGGCGAGCGGCGCGAGTTCGATGGCGCCGCGCTCGAAGAGCTTGCCGGCCTTGTCGAAGCCCAGCAGGTCGTAGAGCGCGTCGTAGAGCGGCCGCAGGTAGGGATCGACCTTCTGCGCGAGGTCGCCGGGCAGGAATCCCAGGCGCTCGCCCGCCTCGACCGCAGGCCGCACCAGCACGATGCGCTTCACGGCATCGCGCTCCAGCGCGTCCACGGCGCACGCCACGGCGAGATAGGTCTTGCCGGTGCCCGCGGGTCCGATCGCGAAGGTGACATCGTGCTCGAGGATATTCTGGATGTATTGGCGCTGCCTCGGGGTGCGGCCGCGCAGGTCCGCCCGCCGGGTAAGAAGCGGCGTGTCCTCCTTCGCTCCGCCGCGGGAGCGGACTTCGATCAGGCCGAGCTGGATGTCGTCCAGGGTGAGGCTGCGCTTGGCGTCGCTATAAAATTTTTGCAGCACCTCGCCTGCTTGGGCGGCCTTTGCTCCGCGGACCGTGAAACGCTCGCCGCGGCGGGCGATCGTGACCTCCAGCGCGGTCTCGATTTGCCGCAGGTTCTCGTCCAGCGTCCCGCAAAGATTGGCGAGGCGCTGGTTGTCGACCGGGGTGAGGACGAGTTCCAGGGGTCGGGTCTTCAAAGGTCTACGCCGCAACGCGGACCTCGCCGCGCAGCGAATGGGCCATCGCCGCGGTGACGGTCACCTCGACGAACTGCCCCACGAGTTGCCGGGGGCCGCAAAAGTTAACCATGCGGTTGTCACCGGCGCGGCCCGACAGTTCCCCCTCGTGCCTGCGGGAGACGCCTTCCACCAGAATCCGCTGACGCGTGCCGATGCTGCGCTCGCTGATCCGGGTTGCGTGCCCATCGATTTTCTCCTGCAGCCGGGCCAGCCGCGCCGACTTCTCTGCCTGCGGCGTATCGTCGACAAGCTCGGCGGCGGGTGTGCCTGGACGTCGGCTGTAGACGAACGAAAACGAATCGTCGAAGCCGACCTCGTCAACCAGTTTCAGGGTCGCCTCGAAATCCTGCTCGGTTTCCCCGGGGAAACCGACGATGAAATCCGAAGAGATGCTGATGCCGGGTCGCGCGGCGCGGAGCTTGCGCACGATCGATTTGTATTCGAGGGATGTGTAGCCGCGCTTCATCGCCGCGAGCACCCGGTCCGAGCCCGACTGCACCGGGAGGTGCACGTGCGGAGCGAGCTTGTCGATCCGGGCGTGGGCGTCGATGAGGCGCTGAGTGAATTCCTTGGGATGCGAAGTGGTGTAGCGGATGCGCCCGATGCCGGGAACGTCAGCGACATACTCGAGCAGCAGCGTAAAATCCGCGATCGCGCCGTCTTCCATCCTGCCGCGATAGGCATTGACGTTCTGGCCCAGCAGAGTCACTTCCTTCACGCCCTGGTCGGCGAGGTCCGCGACCTCGGTCAGGACGCCCACGAAGGGACGGGAGAATTCCTCGCCGCGCGTGTACGGAACGACGCAGAAGCTGCAATACTTGCTGCAGCCTTCCATGATCGAAACAAAAGCGCTCGGTCCTTCGACGCGAGCCGGCGGAAGCCTGTCGAATTTTTCGATCTCGGGAAAGGAGACGTCCACCTGCGGCCGGCCGGAGCGTTCCCGAGCGTCGATCAGCTCCGGAAGCCGGTGCAGCGTCTGCGGGCCGAACACGAGATCGACATAGGGGGCGCGCGCGACGATGGCCGCGCCTTCCTGGCTGGCGACACAGCCGCCCACGCCGATGAGAAGGTCGCGCCGCGCCTCCTTCAGATGTTTCACGCGCCCGAGATCGTGAAATACTTTTTCCTGAGCCCTTTCGCGCACCGAGCAGGTGTTGAACAGGATCAGGTCTGCATCCTCAGGCCGGTCGGTGGTCTCGAAACCCTTCGCCGCGCGCAGCAGGTCCGCCATCTTGTCCGAGTCGTACTCGTTCATCTGGCAGCCGAAGGTCCGGATGAACAGCTTTTTCGCCACGCTATCCGCCCCCGGGCCTCGGCCGCGCGAGTTCATCGGGCGTCAGCAGCCACACGCGAAAAACCTGCCCGTCGCGATCCAGGTTGTAGGCGGCCCAGGCTCCCTCGCGCGGAAGGGTCACCGGCACGATGATCAGGTTCTGCTGGTTGCGGATGATCGCGCCCGCGGCGAGCTGCATCGCTTTGTCGTCCACGGTCACGGCCATCTCTTCGACGTGCCGGATGTAGCCTCGCCTGGAGTCCTCCGGGATCGGGCTTGGCCGTGTCTGAGCGAGGATCGGCACGACCCAAAGGAGGACCGGCAGGAGCGCAAGGTATGCGGCGCGGCATGAGGCCATGGTCTCGCTCAGGAGAGAAATGGTGGCGAATCAGGGACTCGAACCCCGGACCTGCGGATTATGATTCCGTCGCTCTAACCAACTGAGCTAATTCGCCACGGAAAACCGGAAATTATCCGTTTTGCGTTCGATGGTTGTCAAGGAAGACTCTCTTCGGGTGGTGTCTCAACTGGCACACCCTCCCTTCGCGGGTACAATCCGCGAGTGGATTTCGACGTCGTCATCATCGGTGGAGGGCTTCCCGGGGCAAGCCTTGCGGCGGCACTTGCCGAAAGTGGGTTGAGGCTTGCCCTCGTCGAGCGCAAGCCGCCGCCTTCGCCGGGTCCCGAATGGGATTCGCGCGTCTACTCCCTCACTCCGGCGAGCATCGCGTTTCTCGATCGCATCGGTGCGTGGCGGCGCCTCGACGCCGGGCGCGTCACGCCGATTTACGACATGCGCGTTTTCGGCGATGACCGGAGCTCGCGGCTCGATTTCTCCGCGTACGAGTCGGGGGTGCCGCAACTCGCGGCGACTGTCGAATCCGGCCGGCTTCAACATGCTCTGTGGCAGGGCCTGGAACGCCAGGGAAATCTCTCGTTGCTGTGTCCGGCGGCGCCGTCGGAACTCGGCCGCAGGGACGATCGCGTCGAAATCGGCCTGGAAGACGGCAGCGTGGTCACGGCGAAACTGGCGGTCGGCGCCGACGGGGCCGAGTCGTGGGTCCGGCGTGCCGCGGGTTTCGGGGCTGGCGGCGGGAGCTACGCGCAGCTCGGCGTCGTCGCCAACTTCGCCTGCGTGCGGGCACATCGCAATATCGCGTATCAATGGTTTCGCCGCGACGGGGTGCTCGCCTATCTGCCCCTGCCCGACCGGCGCGTCTCGATGGTCTGGTCCATGCGAGAGGCGCATGCCCGCGAACTGCTTGCCCTCGCGCCCGCTGCGCTTTGCGCTCGCGTGGGCGAAGCGGGCGACCAAGCTCTGGGCGCCCTGGAACCGCTCACCCCGCCCGCCGCCTTTCCCTTGAGTCGCATGTTTGCCGATCGGATAGCGCAGGGGAGGGTCGCGCTCATCGGCGACGCCGCGCACGTCGTGCATCCGCTCGCCGGGCAGGGGGTCAATCTTGGATTGGGCGACGCCCACTCGCTCGCCGACCTGCTTCGCGATGCGCCTGATCCGGGAGACCGCCTCCTGCTGCGGCGCTATGAGCGCGCCCGAGCGGAGGATATACTCGCGTTGCGCTGGGTCACCGACGGGCTTTTCCGGATGTTTGGCGCCGATCATCGAATAGTCGCGAAAATCCGAAACTTCGGATTGAACCTGACGAACTCCAGTGCGGTCATAAAGACGCTGCTTGCGCGCCGCGCCATGGGAGTGGGCGGGGGCCTTCATCACAAGGAACCATCATGAGTTTGCGATTGCCGGCCCTGTTTCTCGCTGCGGCCTTTGCCACCACGGCGCTCGCCGACGAGGCTTCGGTGAGGCGAGGCGTCGAGGCCCGCTTCGACGGAATCAAAGTGGACAGTGTGACCAAGACATCCTACGCCGGCCTGTACGAGATCGTGGTCGGGGAGACGCTGTTCTACACCGATGAAAAGGTGAACTTCGTGTTCAAGGGCGAGATCATCGACGCCCGCTCCCAGAAGAATCTCACCGAAGAGCGCCAGCAAAAACTGTCTGCGATCAAGTTCGAGGATCTGCCTCTCGATCTCGCGGTCAAGCAAGTGCGCGGCAACGGTAAACGCGTGGTGGCCATTTTCTCCGATCCGTACTGCCCCTATTGCAAGAATCTCGATCGCGCGCTGATGCGTCAGGACGACATTACGATCTATACGTTTCTCTACCCCATTCTCCGGCCCGAATCGGCGGAAAAGTCGCGTGCCATCTGGTGCGCTCCAGACCGGGCCAAGGCCTATTACGATTTCATGTTGAACGGTCGAGAGCCGGCGCTCGCGACCTCCTGTAACGCGCCTGTCGACAAGTGGCTTGCCCTCGGTCAGAAGTTCGGCGTGAGAGCGACGCCAACCAGCTTCACGACAAATGGCGAGAGAATTCTCGGCGCCCGGCCCGAAGAGCTGGTCAAACTGATCGGCGAGGCCAAGAAATAGGCTTGGGCGGGCGTATCCGCTTCAGGGCGTCACCGCGCCGGCTGGAGCGGGTTTCAGGCCCTTCGGGAGAAGGGCCCACATCCTCCCCTGTTGCCGCATGCGGCCCGCCTGGGCGCCCGCCTCGGGACCGAACCCCCAGAAGAAATCCGCGCGCACCGGATTGCGGATCGCCCCGCCCGTATCCTGAGCGACGACCAGACGTGTCAGCGGGGTCGCGCTCGCCGGAAACGTCGTCGCGAGAAATACCGGGGCTCCAAGCGGGACGTAGCGCGGATCGACGGCGATCGAGCGCCCCGGCACGAGCGGCACGCCGAGCGCGCCCACCGGACCGCTCGCCGGGTCGGCGAGGGGCAGTTCGCGAAAAAAAACGAAGCTCGGGTTCTGGTTGAGCAGTTCTTCGGCGCGCTTCGGATTCGCGGCCGCCCAGGACTTGATTGACTGCATCGAAGCTTCGCCGAGCTTCAACTCGCCGCGCTCGACGAGATAGCGCCCGATCGACTGAAAAGGGTGGCCGTTCTGGTCCGCGTAACCCAGGCGCAGCGTCTCGCCGCCCTCGAGCTGGACCCTTCCGGAGCCCTGGATCTGCAGGAAAAAGGCTTCGACCGGATCATCGACCCACAGGATTTCCTTTCCGGCGACGGGTGCGGCGCCGCGAGCGATTTCCGCACGCGAGTAATACGGCACGACACGCTTTCCCTCGACGCGCCCGCGCAAGCGCATGCCGCGCAGCTCCGGGTTGATCGCGGAAAGGTCGATGGTGAGCAGGTCGTCCGGCGGGCCGTAAAGCGGGTGAACAAACGGTGTCGCCCTGGCGCGGCTGCCGCGCAGGAGCGGTTCGTAGTAACCCGTGACCAGCCCCTCGAGCGCGCCGTCGGGGTTGGCGAGACGCCACGGAGTGAAATGTTCTTCCAGGAAGCGCCGCGCCTCCTCGTCGCTGGGCGAGCGAAGCTCCATCGCTCGCGCGCACACGCCGCGCCACGCCTCGCGCCAGCGCAGCGCCTGGCAGGAGGTGAGCAAAGCGGGCCAGGCCGCCGCCTGCTCGCCCTCCTTCCAGCCGGTCAGCGCTCCGAAATCGACGGGCTCGAGCGCATTGGTGCGAGGGGCAACAGCGGGCAGCCCGGGACACGCCTGACACGGGCAGGCCGAAGAAGCCGGACAACCGCCCTCCGGCAGCGGCTGCAGAGCGCAACCTGAAACCAGGCCCGCCGCCGCGAGGAAAAACCAGCGCAAGTGCTCTATCATCGGCTTCCGAGGGCTTGGAGAGGGCATCGCCACGTGAGTTCCGGGTTGTGGATCATTCTGCTCGAAGCGGGACTGGCGCTCGCGCTCGTCGCATTCCTGGTGTGGTGGACGCTGCCGCGCAGGCCGGAAAGCGAGGACCGCGATCGAAAACGGCCCTAGTGCAAGACACGGGGTACCGACAGGGTGAACTCGGGAATCGGTGCGTCGAACCGGGTGCCGTCTTCGGCCACCATCTGGTAGCTGCCCCGCATCGTCCCGACCGGCGTCGCGATCGCGGTGCCGCTCGTGTACTCGAAGCTTTCCCCGGGTTTGAGCAGCGGCTGCGCGCCGACTACGCCCAGACCCCGCACTTCCTGCGACTGGTTGCGGCCGTCGGTGATGATCCAGTGTCGCGAGATCAGCTGAGCGGGGAGGCTGCCGTTGTTGCGGATCGTGATGGTGTAGGCGAAGACGAAGCGGGCGTTCTGCTCGTCGGACTGCTCCGGGACGTATTGCGTCTGCGAGGAGACCGTGACCTCGTATTTGCTTTCCGCGACCATGCGGTCATTCCACACGAAATCGCGCCGACTGACAAGGGCGGGACGATCGCCGTTTCATGCGGTCCCGGGCGAATCCAAGTAGAATTTCCGGCGATGGCAGCGCGCACGTTCCGGATCGCACCGAGCATCCTGTCGGCAAACTTCGCGCGGCTCGGCGATGAAGTGGCTGCGGTCGTCGCAGCCGGGGCCGACATGATTCACTTCGACGTGATGGACAATCATTACGTCCCGAACCTCACGGTGGGGCCGCTCGTATGCGAGGCGATCCGCCCGCTTACCGAGAGCGTGATCGACGTGCACCTGATGGTCAGCCCGGTCGATCGGATCATTCCGGATTTCGCCCGCGCCGGAGCCAACATCATCAGCTTCCACCCGGAAGCGAGCGAGCACGTCGATCGCACCGTCGGCCTCATCCACGAGTCGGGCTGCAAGGCGGGTCTCGCATTGAACCCCGCCACGCCGCTGTCCTGCCTCGATCACGTCCTGCACAAGCTCGACCTGGTTCTCATCATGTCGGTGAATCCCGGATTTGGCGGGCAGCAATTCATTCCCCACGCCCTGGAGAAACTGCGCGACGCGCGCAGGAAAATCGAAGACACGGGGCGCGCAATCATGCTGGAAGTGGACGGCGGCGTGAACGCCGGGAACATCGCCGCCATCGCGCGCGCCGGGGCCGATACCTTCGTCGCGGGCTCCGCGATTTTCGGCTCGAAGGACTACCGCGCGACCCTCTCGCAGATGCGCGACGCGCTCAAGTCCGTCGGCTAGAGGCGGGGTATTGCGGATTGAAGCGCGGCCGCGTCGTGAGGCCGAAATGAGATCATTCATCGAAGAAATTCAGGCCATCGTCGGACCGGCGGGGCTGATTACCTTGCCGCAGGAGGTCGCCCCCTACGCAAGCGACTGGCGCAAACGCTACGTAGGCAGGCCGGCCGCGGTCGTCAGGCCGGCTTCCACGGCCGAGGTGGCCGGGGTGGTACGCGCCTGCGCCGACTCGCGTACGGCGATCGTCCCTCAAGGGGGAAACACCGGCCTGTGCGGCGCGGCGACGCCGGATGCAAGCGGTTCGCAGATCGTTCTCAATCTTTCGCGCATGAACCGGATCCGCGAAATCGATGCGCGCAACAATACCATGACCGCCGAAGCCGGCTGTGTATTGGCCAACCTGCAGAAGGCGGCCGAAGAAGCGGGGCGGCTCTTCCCCTTGAGCCTTGCGGCCGAAGGCAGCTGCGAAATCGGCGGCAATCTTTCCACCAACGCAGGCGGCACTGCGGTGCTGCGCTATGGCAATGCTCGCGAGCTCGTGCTGGGACTGGAGGTTGTGCTGCCTTCCGGAGAGGTATGGGAGGGTTTGCGCGGCCTGCGCAAGGACAACACCGGCTATGACTTGAAGCAGCTTTTCATCGGTGCCGAAGGAACGCTCGGCGTAATCACAGCGGCGGTCTTGAAGCTCTTTCCCCTGCCCAGGTCTCGTGCCACCACGGTGGTGGCGCTGGAAAGTCCGGAGAAGGCTCTGGCGCTGCTGGAGCGGGCCCAGGGGGCCTGCGGCGAGAGGCTCACGGGCTTCGAGCTGTTCTCCGATTTTTCTCTCTCGCTCGTGCTCAAGCATTTCAAGGATACCGCCGCACCTTTCCCGCGCCGCTTCCCCCACTATGTGCTGATGGAACTCTCGGACACGCAGCCGGGTGAAGGCGTCAGGGCCTTGGTCGAAAGCATGCTGGAAGCGGCTCTCGAGGAGAAAAACATTCTCGACGCGGCGATCGCGCAGAGCGAAACTCAGGCCCGGGCGTTCTGGGGTCTTCGCGAATTCATCTCCGAAGCGCAGGCCCATGAAGGCCCGAATATCAAGCACGACGTCTCGATTCCCATCTCGCGCATTGCCGAGTTCATCGCGACGACGGACGCGGAGCTCGAGCGCGCCCATCGGGGTGCCCGAATGGTGACTTTCGGTCACCTCGGCGACGGCAACCTGCACTACAACGTCTCTGCTCCCGAGGGAGTCGCGCCCGGCGCTTTTGTCATGCACACGGCGGCGATCAATCGAATCGTGCACGACAGCGTGGCGCGTTTCGGCGGCTCGATCAGCGCCGAGCACGGCCTGGGGCAGCTGAAGCGCGAGGAAATCCGCCGCTACAAGTCATCGCTCGAGCTGGAATTGATGCGCAAGATAAAGCGCACCCTCGATCCTCACGGCATCATGAATCCAGGCAAGGTGCTCTAGCGTAACAACAACACGAGGGGATGCGTCCTCTCGTGCTGGTCGCGGCAACGGTCGTGCTCGGAAACTGGACAAGCTGCGCCGGGCTGTTATACAGTAGCCGCTCTCAAAAAGCCGCAGTCGAGCATGCTCTTCGAAAACGCCGGGAAACGGGTGAAATGGCGCAGCTGGCGCGGGTGGCGCCGCTAGCCAGTCTTCGTTCGCGCGCCGCATCTGTGAAAAGCGGCGCACCCGCAGTAACCCGCAACGTTTTCGTGGAGCAGTCCGATGACTGAAGTGGAGTTTCAGCGGCTTGCCGCCCAAGGCTTCAACCGCGTTCCGCTCGTAGCCGAAACGTTCGCGGACCTCGACACCCCGCTTTCGCTCTATCTCAAGCTCGCCAACCGCTCCAACACCTACCTGCTCGAGTCGGTTGTCGGGGGCGAGCGTTTCGGGCGCTATTCGTTCATCGGGCTTGCAGCCCCGGTGCGGCTGCGCGCAGTCGGGAGGCTCGTGACGGTGATGCACGGAGAGGCCGTCACGGAAAAATCCCAGGCTGCCGATCCGCTCGAGTTCGTGCGCCATTTCCTTTCGCGCTATCGCGTCGCGGAACTTCCCGGACTGCCCCGGTTCTGCGGGGGCCTTGTCGGCTATTTCGGTTACGACGCCGTGCGCTGGATCGAGCCCCGGCTCTCCGGAGGCTGGCTCAAGCCCGATCCGGTCGGCTGCCCCGACATGCTGCTGCTGGTCTCGGAAGAGCTGGCGGTGATCGACAATCTTTCCGGCAAGCTCTACCTCGTCGTCTACGCGGACCCCGCCAAGCCGCGCGCCTGGCAGGATGCCCAGGCGCGCCTGCGCGAGCTGCTGGGCGCGCTCAGACTGCCGCTATCTTTGCCTCCGGAGCGTCGGGGGACCGAGGCCGAAGTCACCACGAACTTCGAGGGCGACGCGTTTCGCGAGGCGGTCGGGCGCGCCATCCGGTATGTGCACGACGGCGACGTCATGCAGGTCGTGCTTTCTCAGCGCCTGTCGCGTCCCTTTTCCGGAACCCCGCTCTCCCTCTATCGCGCCCTGCGTTCGATCAATCCGTCGCCTTACATGTTCTATCTGGATTTTGGCGATTTCCAGGTCGTGGGCGCCTCTCCGGAAATTCTGGTGCGGCTGGAGCGCGGCACGGTGACCGTGCGGCCGATCGCCGGCACGCGCCGGCGGGGAGCGGCGCGAGAGGAAGATCTCGAGCTCGAGCGCGAGCTCCTTGCCGATCCCAAGGAACGCGCGGAACACGTGATGCTCGTCGATCTCGGCCGCAACGACGTCGGCCGCGTGGCCGCGACCGGAACGGTTCGGCTCACGGAAAAAATGGTGGTGGAGCGCTATTCCCACGTCATGCACATCGTCTCGAACGTCGAGGGCAGGCTGCGCGAAGGGCTCGATTGCCTGGATGTGCTCCGCGCCGCCTTTCCGGCGGGGACCGTGAGCGGGGCGCCCAAGGTGCGCGCGATGGAGATCATCGATGAGTTGGAACCGGACAAGCGCGGCATCTACGCCGGCGCCGTCGGCTACCTCGGTTTCAACGGCGACATGGATCTCGCGATCGCGATTCGCACCGCCCTGGTGAAGCAGGGCCGGATGCACGTGCAAGCGGGCGCCGGGATCGTCGCCGACTCGGTGCCTGAAAACGAGTGGCAGGAGACCCGTGCGAAGGCGAGCGCCGTGCTGCGCGCGGCAGAGATCGCAATGAGCGGGATGGAGAAGCAGGAGGCGGCGGCATGATCCTGATGATCGACAACTACGATTCCTTCACCTGGAACCTGGTGCAGTATCTGGGCGAGCTGGGCGCGGAGGTCAAAGTGCTTCGCAACGACGAGATCGCGGCGGCGGACATCGCTGCGATGAGACCGGAAGGCATCGTCATTTCACCCGGGCCCTGCACTCCCACCGAAGCAGGGATCTCGCTCGCTGCGGTACGCGAGTTTGCCGGACGGATCCCGATATTGGGCGTGTGCCTCGGCCATCAGGCGATCGGCCAGGCCTTCGGCGGCGAGGTCGTGCATGCGGGCAAAGTCGTCCACGGGAAAACCTCGACGATCAGCCATTCCGGCCTCGGCGTGTTCCGCGGACTGCCGAGCCCCTTCGTCGCGACCCGCTACCATTCGCTGGCGATCCGCCGCGCGACCCTGCCCGACTGTCTGGAGGTCACCGCAGAGTCCGAAGACGGCGAGATCATGGGCGTGCGCCACCGGGAGTTCGCCGTGGAGGGCGTGCAGTTCCACCCCGAGTCCTTTCTCACCGAGCATGGGCACGCGCTTTTGAAAAATTTCCTGCAACGGGAGGCGGCATGAGTTTCACGGTCCAGGAAGCGCTGACGCGGACTATCGAACACCGCGAGATATTCCACGACGAAATGCTCGACCTGATGCGCCAGATCATGAGCGGGCAAGTCTCGCCCGTCATGATCGCGGCCATCATCGTAGGGTTGCGTGTGAAGAAGGAGACGATCGGGGAGATCACCGCCGCGGCGCAGGTGATGCGCGAACTCGCGACCCGGGTGACGGTGAAGGATCCGGACAACCTGGTGGATATCGTCGGCACCGGCGGGGACGGCGCCCACACCTTCAATATTTCGACCGCGTCCATGTTCGTTTGCGCCGCGGCGGGGGGGCGCGTTGCCAAGCACGGCAACCGTGCCGTGTCTTCG
>Ga0180082_1000053_pt1 | contig 16891 bp, 17 predicted proteins | sample EasRiv660_16_10D_FD_121780 | JGI IMG/M metagenome (GOLD analysis project Ga0180082, IMG submission 121780) | Soil microbial communities from meander-bound floodplain in the East River, Colorado, USA - East River metaG ERMLT660_16_10D | ecosystem: Environmental > Terrestrial > Soil > Floodplain ...
CACCCGATTCACGGGGACGTCGCGCTCGTCAAGGCGGAAAAGGGCGACCGCTGGGGCAACCTCGTCTACCGCAAGAGCGCGCGCAATTTCGGGCCGACCATGGCGAGCGCGGCGAAATGCACCATCGCACAGGTGTACGAAATCGTCGAGCTGGGCGCGCTCGACCCGGAATGCATCGTCACGCCGGGGATTTTCGTCACGCGGGTGGTGAAGGTGGCGCGCAGGCGACAGCTCAGCGAGCAGGCTGCATGAGCTACACCAAACTCACCCGCGAGCAGATCGCCCGGGGTATCGCGCAGGACATTCCCGAAGGCGCGTACGTGAATCTGGGGATCGGCATGCCGACGCTGGTCGCCAACCACCTGCCGAAAGACCGCGAGATTTTCCTGCACAGCGAGAACGGCATCCTGGGAATGGGTCCGGCGCCGGCGCCGGGGCGGGAGGACCCGGATCTCATCAACGCCGGGAAAGAGCCCGTCACCCTGCTCACCGGCGGCGCGTATTTCCACCACACCGATTCGTTTGCCATGATGCGCGGCGGGCACATCGACATCTGCGTGCTGGGCGCGTTCCAGGTCTCCGCCGGCGGCGACCTCGCCAACTGGCACACCGGCGGCGACGCGATCCCGGCCGTAGGGGGGGCGATGGACCTCGCGGTCGGCGCGAAAAATGTCTGGGTAATGATGGAACATCTTACGAAGAGCGGCGAGTCGAAGATCGTCGAGTGCTGCACTTATCCGCTCACCGGTATCGGCGTGGTCAAGCGCATCTACACCGACCTCGCCGTGATCGAGGTCACGCCGCGCGGCCTCGTGGCGAGCCGCCTGGTGCCGGGGCTTTCTTTCGACGAGCTGCAGCGCCTCACCGGAGTGCCGCTGTTGCCTTCGGGCGCCCGGGCTGCGGCTTGAGTTCGCAGCAGCATTCAGACGCCGACCGCCAAAGTATTTCTTCGAAGAACGGAATAGCCCAATACCTTTGTGTGTTGGCCGATCGGCAGCAGGGGAGAATGCGTTGGCCTACAGGCCGGCCGGCGTTTTCCGCCTTAGTTCAACTTGATACATCAAAATGGAGATGAGATGAATCTTTCGAGAATCTCGGCAGCAAATATTTTCGTTTCGTTGGTCGTACTGGGAACAGGTATCACATCTACCGTGCAGGCTCAGCAGGCAAGCATGACGTTCTTCGTGACCAGCGCGGGCAAAGGCAACGGTGCCGATCTCGGCGGTCTGGACGGCGCCGATGCGCACTGCAATGCGCTCGCCAAGGCGGCCGGCTCGAAGTTCACGAACTGGCGCGCGTACTTGAGCACGACATTGCCCGGAGGCGACGCGGGCGTCAATGCGCGCGATCGCATCGGCAAGGGTCCGTGGGCGAACGCCAAGGGCGTGGTGGTGGCCAAGAGCGTGGATGACCTGCATTCCGGAAAGAACAACCTCAACAAGCAAACCGCTTTGACCGAGAAGGGCGAAGGGGTCAGCGGCCGCGGGGATCCCGTGAACGTGCACGATATCCTGACGGGCTCGGACCCGGCCGGGAATTTCTCGACGGCGGGCGGCGACACCACCTGTGGCAACTGGACCAAGAGCGGCGAAGGCTCTGCAATCGTCGGCCACCACGACCTGCAAGGGCTGAAGGAAACCCGGCACATGAAATCCTGGAACTCCTCGCACGGCTCGCGCGGCTGCAGCCAGGACCAGCTGAAAGCCTCGGGCGGCGCCGGCCTGGTCTATTGCTTCGCCGCAAACTGACGGAAATCAGTACGCGCATCCCGGGTAGTGACCCGCTGAAACCCCTCTTCGGAGGGGTTTCTTTTTTCGAGCGGGCGCGGATCGTTGAAGCTAGTGCCCCGGTCGGGGAGCCGACCAGGGCTCGAACCGTGACGGCTTACGTGTGCCGCAACCGTGACGAAACTACCTCCGTCGATTGTCGTTGTACCGTGTGTGACGTATCCTATGAGTGCAAGCGCTGCATGCCATTGATTCGGAAAAACCCCATTTATACAGCCTCGACTTTTGAGCCGAAGGCCTCATTGATGTCCGACGTCGAAACGAAAACGAAACCCTCCGACCCGCGAGTCGCCACTGCGATTGCTCACTGGGCGCCGCGCTTCGTCTCGAACGGCGTGCTCCTCGCCGATTTCGAGGAGGTGACTTCCGGAATCGAGCGCTGGGAGGACTGGTGCCGCGCCTGGTGCGAGCGCGGCAAGGTGCACGAGGCGCTCGGGCGCGAGGCGCTCGCCCAGGATTGCAAGCTCACTGCCGGCGAGCACCTGGTGCGCGCGGCGATGTACTACCACTTCGCCAAGTTCGTTTTCGTGCACGATCAGAAGCAGATGCGCGACGCGCACACGCGGGCGGTGGGGTGCTACCAGGACGCGCTGCCGCTGATGCGCCCGACGGGCGAGCGCGTCGCGATACCGTTCGAGGGCAGGACCCTCTACGGAATCCTGCGGCACCCGCTTCGACGTTCCGCCCGATCGCCCGTGCTCATCATGGCGCCGGGCCTGGATTCAACCAAGGAGGAGCTGCACGCCTACGCGGAGCCGTTTCTCGCGCGAGGTATCGCGATCCTCGCGATCGACGGGCCCGGGCAGGGCGAGGCGGAGTACGAGATCCCGATTTGCGGCGACTACGAACGCGCCGCGCGCGCGGTGTGCGACTGGATCGAAAAGCGCGCCGATCTGGACGCGGCAAAGATCGCCATGTGGGGCGTGAGCCTCGGCGGCTACTACGCTCCGCGCGCGACCGCATACGAGAAGCGCATCCGCGCCTGCATCGCGCTCTCCGGGCCGTTCGAATGGAAGGAAATCTGGGGCGCGCTGCCGGTGCTCACGCGCGAGGCGTTCCGCGTGCGCAGCCACTGCGCGACCGAGGCCGACGCGCTGCGCCACGCCGCGACGCTGTCGATGAAGGATGCCGCCGGTAGAATCGCCTGTCCGATCTTCATCGTGACCGGGCGCCAGGACCGGCTGGTGCCGGCTTCGCACGCCGAGCGGCTGGCGAAGAGCGTCTCCGGTCCGGTGGAGTTGCTCATTGTCGAGGATGGCGGGCACAATGCCAACAATCGGCCCTATCGCTATCGAAGCCGGACGGCCGACTGGCTTGCCGGGCAGCTCGGGCTGCCGAGGATTTGACGGCCAAACAGAGGAGAGAATGACCATGTCAAGACGCAATCGGTGGACCTTGCTCGCGGCAGCCATGCTCGTCTCGGGCATCGCCGCAGCCCAGACTTTTCCCAGCAGGACCGTCCACCTCGTTTCGGGCGTCACGCCGGGCAGCGCCTCGGACACGACGGCGCGCATCGTCGCCGAGAAATTGCAGGCGAGCCTGGGTCAGGCGGTGATCGTCGAGAACAAGCTCGGCGTGGGCGGGCTGATCGGCGCTGCGTATGTCGCAAAGGCCGAACCGGACGGACATGTGATCAGTATCTACACCTCCGCGTTCACGGTGGCGCCGCTCCTCAGTCCCGGGCCGCTCGACCCGAAGGACCTTGCGCCGGTGGCGACCATAGGCACGGTCCCCACGGTCCTCGTCGTCTCGACCGCCAAGAACTACAAGAACGTGGCGGACCTCGTCGCCGCGGCCAAGGCCAAGCCTGGGTCTCTCGTCGCCACGACGGCCGGCATCGGCAGCTCCACCCACATGAACCTGGAGCGCTTTCGCATCGCCGCCGGCATCGAGGTGCTGCAGATACCGATGAAGGGCGCGCCGGACGCGCTCACCGAAGTGCTCACCGGCCGCGCCGATTTCTACTTTGCGCTTCCGTTTCAGGTGGGACCCCAGGTCAAGGAGGGCAAGCTGCGCGCGCTCGCAGTCGGGTCGGCAAAGCGCAGCGCGTTGTTTCCCGACGTCCCAACCACCGTCGAAGCGGGCTATCCGAATTCCGACTACAACTTCTGGATCGGGGCCTTGGTCGCCTCGAAAACGCCGCGCGAGATCGTGCTGCGGCTGAACAAGGAATTCAACGCGGCAGTGAATTCGCCCGACGTGCGCGAAAAGTTTCTCAAGCTGGGCGTGGATCCTCTGACGATGTCGCTGCCTGACTTCGAGGCGATGATCAAGCAGGAGTTCGAGTCGAACGCCAGGCTGATCAAGGCGGCGGGAATAAAAGCCAATTAAAGCGGACCGCTGAAGCGGCCGCTCCAATCCTGCGGGATGGAACGGACGCTGCGCGCCGTTCATCCCGCAGGCGCTGCGTCACGGGTGAAGATGCCCGCGGGGAGCGAGCGCGTGGCATACTTCGCGTTCTGCAAAGAGTCGTCCAGGGAAACGTCGATGGCCAAGCCGAAGAAAACTGCTGAACCGAAGGTCATCCGGCCGGACGACATCGATCCGCACCACAACTGGAAGCGGCCGCTGCAGGCGCCCGGCCACACGCAGGTCGATTTCGAGGAGCGCATCAATTTCAGGCGGCTGCACGACTACCGTCTCGCGCGCGTGCGCGCCGCGCTTGCAGCCTCGGACCTGGGCGCGCTGCTGTCCTTCGACCAGCACAACATACGCTACACCACCAGCACGGTGATCGGCGAGTGGGCGCGCGACAAGCTCACGCGCTATTCGCTCCTGACCGGCACCGGTGACCCTTACATCTGGGACTTCGGCAGCGCGGCGAAGCACCATCGGCTGTACGCGCCGTGGTTGCACACCGACCACTGCCGTGCTGGGCTGCTGGGCATGCGCGGCGCGGTGGGCAGCGACATCACGCTGTTCCGCGACGCGGCCAAGGAGATCAAGGCGATCCTCGATGCCGAAGGCGTGGGTGACATGCCGCTTGGCCTGGACGTGGTCGAGCCGCCGATGCTGTTCGAATTGCAGAAGGTCGGGATCGAGGTGCGTGACGGCCAGCAGGTGATGCTGCAGGCGCGCGAAGTGAAGAACATCGACGAATTGATGCTGCTCAACATGGCCTCGGCCATGGTGGATGGCGTCTACCAGGACATCGCCGAGGCGCTCAAACCCGGCGTGAAGGAATCGCAGATCGTGGCGCTCGCCACCGCGCGGCTCTACGAGATGGGCTCGGACTGCGTCGAGGCCATCAACGCGATTTCGGGCGAGCGCTGCTCGCCGCACCCGCACAATTTCACCGACCGGCTGATCCGGCCCGGCGACCAGGCCTTCTTCGACGTCATCCAGTCGTTCATGGGTTATCGCACCTGCTACTACCGCACCTTCAGCGTCGGGCGCGCCACGGCGCCGCAGCGCACCGCCTACCGCAAGGCGCGCGAGTGGATGGACCGGGCCATCGAACTGCTCAGGCCGGGAGTGAGCTCCGACAAGATCGCGCGCGCCTTCCCCGAGGCGAAGGAGATCGGTTTCTCCAGCGAGATGGAGGCGTTCGGCCTGAATTTCTGCCACGGGCTCGGACTCGGCCTGCACGAGCGGCCGCTGATTTCGCGGCTCAACTCGCTCAAGGACCCGATCGAACTGAAAGCGGGCATGGTGTTCGCCGTGGAGACTTACTGCCCGGCGACCGACGGCGTCTCGGCTGCGCGCATCGAGGAAGAGGTGATCCTCACGCCCGAGGGCGCGAAGATCATCTCGCTCTATCCGGCCGAAGAGCTGCCGATCGCGAACCCATATTGAAACCGGGGACAGACCACGTTTTTTTTCCTACCCCAATGAAACAGACGATTCGAGTCGGGAAAAACGTGGTCTGTCCCCGGTTTTCATGGAGGCAAATCCGAATATGAGCGTCACTCGGCAGGCGCATCCCGCGCAGCGGGGCGAGGAGATACCCGAAGCGACGCGGCTGCGGTTGTTCCAGCTGCAGGTCGAGATCCGCTACACCGAAAAACGCGCCTACGACCTGTTCCTGCAGAACCTGGTGAAAGGCACGAGCCACCTCGCGCTCGGCCAGGAGGCGGTCGCGGCCGGCTTCGCCGCTGCGATGAACAAGGACGACTACACCTTCTGCACCTATCGCGGCCATCACCACACGCTTGCACGCGGCGCTCCGATGCTGTCGGTGCTGGGCGAATTGATGGGCCGGCAGTGCGGTCTCATGAAAGGAAAAGGCGGCTCGATGCACCTGACGAGCGTCGAGCACGGGGTCATGGGCTCCTACGCCATCGTCGGCGCGCACCTGCCGATCGCGGCGGGCGCGGCCTGGTCGGCGCAATACCGCGGAACGAAGCAGGTCGCCTGCGCGTTCTTCGGCGACGGCGCCACCAACATCGGCGCCTTTCACGAGGCGCTCAACCTCGCCGCGGTGTGGAAGCTGCCCGCCATCTTCGTCTGTGAGAACAACCTGTATATGGAGTACACGCCGATTTCGGCCGTCACGGCGGTGAAGCATCCGGCGGCGGACCGCGCCGCAAGCTATGGCCTCGAGCGCATCGTCATCGACGGCAACGACGCCGACGTCGTATACAGCGCGGCGCGCGACGCGATCGCCAAGGCGCGCTCGGGCGGGGGGCCGTCGCTCGTCGAATGCCTGACCTACAGGCACAGCGGCCACTCGCGCGCCGATCCGGCGAAGTACCGGCCGAAGGAGGAAGTCGAGGAATGGATGAAGCGCGACCCGGTGACTCTCTATCGCAGCCGGCTGCTGGCCACGGGCATCGCGGAAGCGAAGCTCGCGCAAATCGAGTCCGAGGCGATGGCGAAGCTCGACCAGGCGACCGAAACGGCGAAGGCCTCGCCCACTCCGGCGCTCGAGTCGGCGATGACCGACGTCTGGGCCGACGGAGGCAACGCATGGCGCAACTGAGCTACCGGGACGCGGTCGCCGCCGCGATCGCGCAGGAAATGAGGCGCGACGAGCGCGTGGTGCTCTTCGGCGAGGACACGGCCGCCGCGGGCGGCGTGTTCAAGACCACGGTGGGACTGTTCGAAGAGTTCGGGCCGCGGCGGGTAAAGGACACGCCGATTTCGGAGCTCGCCATCCTCGGCGCGGCGATGGGCGCGGCGATGACGGGCTTGAAGCCCGTCGCCGAGATCATGTTCTCGGACTTTCTCGCCTGCTGCTGGGATTATGTCGCGAACGAGATCGCGAAGACCCGCTACATGAGCGACGGGCAGATCACGATTCCGCTGGTGATCCGCACGGCGAACGGCGCGGGCTCGCGCTTCGGCGCGCAGCATTCCCAAAGCGTCGAGAACTGGGCGATGGCAATACCGGGCCTGAAAGTCGTCGCGCCTTCCACGCCGGCCGACGCGAAGGGGCTGCTCGCCGCCGCGATACGCGATCCCGATCCGGTGGTGTTCTTCGAGCACAAGAGTCTGCTCGGCAACAAGGGCGAAGTGCCCGAGGGCGAGCACGTCGAGCCGCTCGGAAAAGCCAAGGTGCTGCGCACGGGCGGGGACGCCACGATCATCGCGCTCGCCGCCATGGTCCCCAAGGCGCTCAAGGCTGCGGAGACGCTTGCCGCGGAGCACGGAATTTCCGCGACGGTAATCGACGTGCGTTCGCTCGTGCCGCTCGATGCGCAAACGCTGCTCGCACACTCGGCGCGCACGGGGCGCGTGTTCACGGTCGAGGAAAATCCGCGGCTGTGCGGCTGGGGCGCGGAAGTCGCCTCGGTCATCCAGGAGGAAATTTTCGACGCGCTCAAGGGACCGATCCTTCGGATCACCACCCCGCACGTGCCGCTGCCCGCCGCCGACCAGCTCGAGGACGCGGTGGTGCCTTCGGTCGCGCGCATCGTCGCTGAAGTCCGGCGCGGCCTTGATTCGCGCCGCGCGGCGTGAACTGAACGGAGACGGCAGGAAATGGACGTGATCATGCCTCAGCTGGGCGAAACGGTGACCGAAGGGACCGTCGCCAACTGGTACAAGAAAGTCGGCGATACCATCAAAGCCGACGAGCCGCTCTTCGAGGTCGAGACCGACAAGGTGACCACCGAGATTCCCGCCATTGCGAGCGGCGTGCTCAAGGCGATCCTGGTCGAGCCGGGCACGACGGTGCCGGTGGGCACGGTGCTCGCGGTGATCGAGCCGGCGCCGAAGTAAATAAAATGTCATTCTGAGGGCGAAGCCCGAAGAATCTGCTTCCGCGAGCGTCAAAAAGCAGATCCTTCGCTTCGCTCAGGATGACAACATGGAAGGGGAGTTGAATTGGCTGCCACGAATACAATCAAGGCGAAACTCGGCTGGATCGGCACCGGCCGCATGGGCTTCGAGATGGCGCGGCGCCTGGCAAAGGGCGGCTGCGACCTCACCGTATGGAACCGCACCCGGGCGAAAGCCGAGCCGCTCGCAAAGGACGGCGCGAAGATCGTCGATTCGCTCCCGGAACTCGCGGGCTGCGACATCGTGTTCTGCATGGTCTCGACCTACGATGACGTCAAGGAAGTGATCGCGGGACCTGAAGGTCTGCTGTCGAAGGCGAAGGGCAAAGGCGGCGTGCCGCGCAGGGTGGTGGAGTGTTCCTCAATTTCGCTCGAGGGCTCGGCCGAGCTGAGAAAGATTCTCGACGCTCACGGCGTGGAGTTGCTTGCCGCGCCCGTATCGGGCAACGCCAAGGTGATCAAGGCGGGCAAGCTCACTTTCGTGGTTTCTGGTCCGAAGAACGCCTACGATGCGGCGGCGCCGTACCTCGCCATGATGGGGCAGGGCTCGTCCTACGTCGGCGAAGGAGAACTTTCCCGCATCGTCAAGATCTGCCACAACGTGATGCTCGGCGTCGTTACCCAGTGCATGGCGGAGATCACGGTGCTCGCGCAAAAGGCGGGCGTGCCGCGGCACGCCTTCCTCGATTTTCTCAACAAGAGCGTGATGGGCTCGACCTTCACGCGCTACAAGGCGCCGGCGTTCGTCAACCTCGATTTCCATGTGACCTTCACGCCGTACCTGCTGCGCAAGGACCTCGATCTCGGGCTCGAAGCGGGCCGCAGGTTCGAAGTGCCGATGCCGCTTGCCTCCATCACGCGCGACCTCATCCAGTCGATGATGGGCAAGGGCATGACCGAGGAGGACTTCTCCATGCTGCTCGTGCAGCAGGCGCAGGCCTCGGGGCTGAAGCTCAAGCCCGAGAACGCGACGGTCGGCGACGGGCTCGCGTAAGATCTTATTGCAGAGGAGATTGACATGAAGACCCTGACAAGGATATTGGCCGCCATCGTTGCGGCGAGCGCGCTGCACGCGCACGCGCAGGGTTATCCGAACAAGGCGGTGCGCGTGATCATCACGTTTCCTCCGGCCACCGGCACCGACATCGTCGGCCGGGCGGTCACGCAGAAGCTCTCGGAACTCTGGGGCCAGCCGGTGCTCGCGGAAAACCGCACCGGCGCCGGCGGTTCGATCGGAGCGGCGGTGGTGGCCAAGGCCGCGCCGGACGGCTACACCCTGCTCATCGACTCCAACGCCCACGTCGTGACCCCGGCGATCTACGCCAAGCTGCCGTACGACACGCTGAAGGACTTCGTCGACATCGCGCCGCTCGCGGGGGGGCCCAACGTGCTGGTGGCGGGTTCCGGCTCGAGCGTCAAATCGCTTGCCGAGCTCATCGCCGAGGCGAAGGCGAAGCCGGGGCAGATCAATTTTGCCTCCGCCGGCATAGGCAGCGGCACGCACCTCAACCTGGAGAAGTTCAAGCTCGCAACCGGGATCGACGTCGTGCACATACCGTACAAGGGCACGCCCGAAGTGGTGTCCGATCTCCTGGGCGGGCGTGTCGGTTACTACTTCGCGCCGATCTCGCCGGCGATTCCGCTGATTCGCGACGGCAGGCTGCGGGCGCTGGCGGTGAGCAGCGCCAAGCGCTCGGACCAGCTGCCCGATGTGCCGACCGTAGCAGAGGCCGGCGTACCAGGCTTTGAGTTCGAGCTCTGGTTCGCCCTGTGGGGGCCGGCCGGCATGCCGGCTGACATCGTCGAAAAAATCAACAAGGACGTGAATCGCGCGCTTGCCAGCCCCGACGTGCGCGAGCGCCTGGCCAAGCTCGGCAACGACACGATGAGCATGTCCACGGGCGAGTTCAGCCGATTCGTGCGCAAGGAGCTCGACGACTACGCGCGCATCATCAAGGCGGCGGGGATCAAACCTCAATAGGGAGACGGCGATGAACCAGCTGAAATGGATCGTTTTCGCGGCGCTCGCCGCATTCGCGCTGCAAGGCTACGCCCAGGGCTACCCCAACAAGCCCGTGCGCCTGATCATCGCGTTCACGCCGGGAAGCTCGACCGACATCATCGGCCGCGCCGTGGCGGCGAAGCTCTCGGAGTTCTGGGGCCAGCCGGTGCTGGGCGAGAACCGTGTCGGCGCGGGCGGCTCGATCGGCTCCGCGGGGGTGGTGAAGTCGGCGCCCGACGGCTACACGCTGCTCGCGAATTCGTCGGCGCACGTGGCGAACCCGTCGATCTACGCGAGCCTGCCCTACGATACGCTCAAGGATTTCACCAACATCGCGCCGCTCGCGGGCGGCCCGAACGTGCTCATCGTCGGCCCCGACACCGGCTGGAAGAGGTTCGCCGACTTCGTCGCCGCGGCGAAGGCGAATCCCGGGAAGCTCAACTTCTCCTCCGCGGGCATCGGCAGCGGCACGCACTTCAACCTGGAGAAGCTGAAGCTGACGGCCGGCATCGAGGTCACGCACGTGCCCTACAAGGGCACGCCCGAGGCGATCGCGGACACGATCGGGGGCCGCGTGTGCTGCTATTTCGCGCCGATCAACGCCGCGCTGCCGCATGTGCGCGGCGGCAGGGCGCTGGCGCTCGCCGTGTCGAGCGCGAAGCGCTCGAGCCTCCTGCCGGAGGTGCCCACGATCGCGGAGTCCGGGGTGCCGGGGTTCGACTACACTCTGTGGGTTGGGCTGTGGGGGCCGCCGGGAATGCCCGCCGACCTCGTCGAAAAGATCAACAAGGACGTCAACCGCGCGCTGGCCAGCCCCGACTTGGCCGAGCGGCTGACCAATCTCGGCACGCTGCCGATGAACATGTCCTCCGCGGAATTCACGCGGTTCGTGGGCGGCGAAGTCGAGGACACGGCGCGCGTGCTCAAGGCGGCCGGCATCAAACCGCAGTGAGCCGGGAGACGCGCGCACAACCCGTTGCAGTCTTGCAACCCGTTCGTTGAAGGGGCAGACTTCCATGCGCCGGACCCCGCAGGGCGCCTGACTACCGAGGAATCGCCATGGCAAAGCAGCGAATCAGCTACGTTCCGCTCGACAAGATGGACGCGGAAATGCGCAAGGAGATGGAGCGCTGCCAGCGCGAAGGCACTCCGCGCCCCGAGAGCTCCGCAATACGGGCTCACGTCCCGGCCTGTTTCCGGTTCTTCGCCAATTCCTGGCGCGACATCTTCAGGAACGGCGTATGCGACCACGCCCTCAAGGAATTGTGCCGCTTGTACGTGTCGCGCTCGGTGGAATGCGAGTATTGCGGCAATCAACGCTCGGTCAAGGCGACGAGCACCGGCGCGGTCATCGAGGACCACGTGAAGGATCTGCTCGATTTCGAGAAATCGACGCGCTTCGACGACCGCCAGAAGACGGCGCTCGCCTACGCCGAAGCGATCGTCTGGCGCACGCAGACCGACGACGGGTTCTGGCAGCGCATGCGCAGGCATTTCAGCGAGGCGGAGCTGGTGGAAATCGGCTGCATGGTCGGGCTCACACTGGGACAGCAGAGCTGGTTGCGCCTGCTGAACATCGACCACCACCAGGTGCTCGCGGGCACCTCCGCGTCCATGGCGCCCGGGTTCGAGGACGCCAGGACCCTCGCCGAAACGAAGGCTGCGGCCGAATACTGGGCGAAGTCCGGCCAGGCAAATTCGAAGCAGGTCGCCTAGCCCGGCGGCCGCGCCCGCCGACTACGTCGTGACATTCGACGGCAAGACCTGTCTGATCACGGGCGCGGCGGGCAATCTCGGCCGCGCGGTCGCCGGCGCATTCGCGTCGGCCGGCGCCTCCCTGATCCTGATCGATCTCGACGACAAGGTCCTGCGATCCGCCTATGGGCGCGACGACGAGCGCAAGGCGCTCGTTCGCGCCGATCTGCTTGACGCCGCTTCCGTGGCGCAGGCAGTCGCTGCCGCCCGGTTCGACCGGATCGACGTCCTCTGCAATATCGCCGGCGGCTTCCGCATGGGGCACCCGGTGCATGAGACTCCCGAAGACGTCTGGGAGCTCATGCTCGACCTCAATGCGAAATCGCTGATCAACACCGCCCGCTCCGTGGTGCCGAAGATGCTCGCCGCGGGGTACGGAAAGATCGTCAACGTCGGTGCCGTCGCCGGTCTGCGCGGCGGGGCGAAAATGGGCGCGTACAGCGCCTCGAAGAGCGCCGTGATCCGGCTGACTGAAGCCATGTCGGCCGAGCTGCGCGACAAAGGCATCAACGTCAACTGCGTCCTGCCCAGCGTCATCGACACTCCGCAGAACCGGGCCGACATGCCCGGCGCCGATCCGCGGCGCTGGGTGGCGCCGGAAGCGCTCGCCGAGGTCGTGCTGTTTCTCGCCTCCGATGCCGCGCGCGCGATTCATGGAGCGGCGATTCCTGTAACCGGCCTCGTCTGATGGATTCCGGATTCGCTTGACAACGCGGGAGCACAATGACTGAAGTATTCATCTGCGACGCGGTTCGCACTCCGTTCGGGCGTTACGGCGGCGCGCTCTCCTCGATTCGCACCGACGACCTCGCCACGCTTCCCCTCAAGGCCCTGATGGAGCGCAATCCTTCCGTGGACTGGAACGCGCTCGACGACGTCATCTACGGCTGCGTCAACCAGGCGGGCGAGGACAACCGCAACGTCGCGCGCATGGCGCTGCTTCTCGCAGGACTCCCGCAGACGGTGCCGGGCGCCACGGTCAACCGCTTGTGCGGCTCGAGTCTGGATGCGGTGGGCACGGCTGCGCGGGCGATCCGTTGCGGCGAGACGCAATTGATGATCGCCGGGGGCGTGGAGAGCATGTCGCGCGCCCCCTTCGTCATTCCAAAATCGGACAGCGCGTTCTCGCGCGCGGCGAAAATCGAGGACACCACCATCGGCTGGCGTTTCGTCAACCCGCTGATGAAATCGAAGTACGGAATCGATTCGATGCCGGAGACCGCCGAAAACGTCGCCGAGGAATTCAAGGTGGGGCGGGCCGAACAGGACGCGTTTGCGCTGAGAAGCCAGCAGCGCTGGGCGGCGGCGCAGGCCAAAGGGTTCTATCGCAGCGAGATCATCCCGGTCTCGGTTCCGGGGAGGAAGGGAGCGGCGACGGTAACGGACCGCGATGAACACCCCCGCCCCGACGCGACGCTCGAGGCGCTCGCGAAGTTGAAGGGCGTAGTGAGACCCGAAGGCACGGTCACCGCGGGCAACGCCTCGGGCGTAAACGACGGCGCCTGCGCGATCATTCTTGCCTCCGACGCCGGGGCGAGAGAGCACGGGCTCAGTCCCAAGGCGCGCGTCCTGGGCATGGCCACGGCGGGCGTGGCGCCGCGCATCATGGGCGTGGGCCCCGCGCCCGCGACCCGGAAAGTGCTGGAGAAAACCGGACTGAAGCTATCGCAGATGGAAGTGATCGAGCTGAACGAGGCGTTTGCCGCGCAGGCGCTTGCCGTGACGCGCGACCTGGGGCTCCCCGATGACGCCGCCCATGTCAACCCCAACGGCGGAGCTATCGCGATCGGCCATCCGCTTGGCGCGTCCGGTGCGCGCCTGGTCACCACCGCGATGTATCAGCTGCAGGCCACGAAGGGCCGCTACGCCCTGTGCACCATGTGCATCGGCGTGGGGCAGGGGATCGCTCTGGTCATCGAACGGGTTTGAAGAGGAACCAACCCGGCTAGTGCGCGACGCTCTTGACGATGTATCCGCCTGATTTTTCGTCGCGCTCCAGCTGCAGCATTTTGCGCGACTCGGCTTCGTCGAGAAGCTTGGAAAACGACGAGAAACCGTAGTAGGACTCGTTGAAGCCGGGGTTGCGGCGCTTCAGCGCCTGCTTCACCATCGATCCCCAGATCTTCTCCTCGGCGCCGCGCTCGGCAATCAGGGCCTCGACGGTTTGCATCACGAGGTCGAGTGCCGCCTCGGTCTTGTCCTCGCCGTCTTTCGGTGCGCTTTCCCCGGGGGCGAGGGGTTTGCTTTGCGGTCTTTTCCTCGGCTTGTGGCGAGCCTCCCTCTCACGCACCAGATCGTCGTAGAAGATGAATTCGTCGCAGTTCGCCACCAGCAAGTCGGAGCTGGAGTTCTTGACGCCCACGCCGATCACGGTCTTGTTGTTCTCGCGCAGTTTCGAGACGAGCGGCGAGAAATCGGAATCGCCGCTGATGATGACGAAAGTGTCGACATGCGACTTGGTGTAGCAAAGATCCAGTGCATCCACCACCATGCGGATGTCGGCAGAATTCTTTCCCGACATGCGCACATGCGGGATTTCGATGAGCTCGAACGACGCTTCATGCATGTCGGCTTTGAACTCCTTGTACCGCTCCCAGTCGCAATAGGCCTTCTTCAGCACGATGCTCCCCTTCAGGAGCAGGCGGTCGAGGACCTTGTTGATGTCGAACTTGGCGTATTTTGCGTCGCGCACGCCGAGCGCGACGTTCTCGAAGTCGCAGAAAAGCGCCATGTTCACAGTGTCGCTCGAAACGGTCATTTCGGCTCCTTGAAATTCTTTGCGGAATGGGGGGCGCCCGGATGCTCCCCTCTAGAACAGGTGGACTGTTTCAAACTGTTTGAAACGGCCCCTGGAGCTAGCGGAAGCGGCATTATCCCATTCCCCGTGCCCAGGACGTGACCCGTGCCCCAAAAGGGTTGAAGTCCCGGCTTTCTCGGACTAGCATCAGTGTTTCGGGGGCAAAGCAATGCACACTGAAGTTCACGTTCACGGAACGGTGTTGCTGAAAAGCGGCGTCAACCAGACGGACATCGAACTGGCGCTCAGACACTGGTTCGACTACGTCGACGTGGATGGTCTGGCCGATGCGCGCAGCGCCCATCAGGACGAGCCCGGCGTCGTGTTCGACAGGCGCCGGCGCTCGCTCGACATCTGCTGGACCGGATACGTCGGGCGCAATTTCCAGCATTCGCTCGAGGGGGCATTCGAGTCGCTGTCGCCCTACTCCGAGGAGGCGGCGGCGGTCGAGGTGAGCTACTACCAGGAGGACGGCCAGGACGAGCACAGCTGGGTGTTCGTCGGCCCGACGCCGGAGTCGATCCGCGATATGCAAAAGCGGCGCATGATCGACGACCTTTCGGCGCTTCTCGCGCGCCATTTCGGCGACGCCGAAATCGGCGAGGTGACCGCCCTCGTCAATCAGCTGTTCGCCCGCAGCGCCACCGAGGCGCCGCAGGACCGGACTCAGGCCCGTCCAGGCGGCGCCTCCGGAAAAAAGCACCTGCATTAGAAACCGCAGGGCGAGGTGGGGTCCGACCCTGTGCGGGGCGGTTCCCTAGATTTTCATCGGAACCCCTTGATTTTCTAATGTATTACATTCAATTTGCACGGTAAAACGTTGATTTATTTATCTTTATTTTATATCAAGCAGATTCTCGAAAACCCCTCTTAAGTCCCTGTTGTAGCTAAAAATTTCATTAATTTCAGGCTTGACCGCCTCCTCTGTTTCCTCTAGAGTGGTAGGAAGTAGATTTTAGTGGGGAACTGTGGCGCTCCATTTCGCCACTCGAAGGGGGACCGTTGTTTCAAGGGGCGACAGAGCTGAGTCTCGACGCCAAGGGAAGGCTCGCCGTGCCGACCCGGTATCGGGACGCCTTGTTATCGGGAGGGCGCGCGGTGGTTCTCACCGCTCACCCCGATAGCTGTCTGCTTCTTTATCCACGCGTCGCCTGGGAACCGATCGGCGCCAAGGTTCAGGCGCTCTCCAGCTTCAACGAACAAGCGCGTTGGTGGCAACGGCTGCTGGTCGGCTTCGCCGAAGAAGCGGAGCTCGACGCTCAAGGGCGCATCCTCGTGTCGCCCGCGTTACGCAAATTCGCCGGGTTGAAAAAAGACGTGATGCTGGTGGGGCAGGGGAGCCACCTCGAGATCTGGGACATTGCAGCGTGGGACGAGCGGCTTGCACGGGGTCTCACGCAAGTGGGCACTAACCCGCCGCCCGGCACCGAAAACTTTTCGCTGTGAGCGCCGATGCGCACCTCCCCGCTCTCCTCCGCCCGGCAGTCGATGCGCTCGCGATCGAATCAAGGCGCGACGGCACGTTCGTGGACGCGACGTTCGGCAGAGGCGGTCACAGCCGGCTGATTCTCGAGCGGCTAGGGCCCCGAGGCCGGCTGATCGCGATGGACCGGGATCCGGAAGCGATCGCGGCTGCGCAGGAGATACGCGACCCGAGGTTCACGCCGGTCCACGCGCGCTTCAGCGAATTGCAGGCGACGCTCGACGCGTTGCGCGCGGGCGGTGCCGACGGAGCGCTGTTCGATCTGGGCGTGTCCTCGCCGCAACTCGACGACCCGCGGCGCGGCTTCAGCTTCCGGTCTGACGGACCGCTCGACATGCGCATGGACCCGACGCGGGGCATGAGCGCGGCGGAGTGGCTGGAGCGGGCGGACGAGGCCGAGATCAGAGAGGTGTTGAGGGGCTATGGCGAAGAACGGTTTGCTAAACAGATTGCAAAGGCGATTGTTGCTGCTAGGCGAAGAGGGCCTCTCCGCAGGACCGGGGAACTTGCCGCTCTCGTGGCTGCGTCCGTCCGGACGCGTGAACCGGGGCAGGATCCGGCGACGCGGACGTTTCAAGCTCTACGGATTCACGTCAATCAGGAGCTTGAGGAATTGTCGCTAGCGCTGCCGCAAGCGCTCACCGCGCTCAACTCCCATGGACGGCTCGCCGTGATCAGCTTCCATTCACTCGAGGACCGCATCGTAAAGAACTTCATGCGCGGCGCGGCGCGGCCGGCCTTGCCCGAGCGTCTGCCGGTAAGAGCCCGGGAGCTGCCGCCTCCGAAGCTGCGCGTCATCGGCCGGCCGCTGAAGCCCGGCGCCGAGGAACTCAAGACCCATCCCCG
>Ga0180082_1000055_pt1 | contig 16815 bp, 12 predicted proteins | sample EasRiv660_16_10D_FD_121780 | JGI IMG/M metagenome (GOLD analysis project Ga0180082, IMG submission 121780) | Soil microbial communities from meander-bound floodplain in the East River, Colorado, USA - East River metaG ERMLT660_16_10D | ecosystem: Environmental > Terrestrial > Soil > Floodplain ...
AGCGTGGGGTGCGCGAACACCGCTTCCTTGATTGCCGTGTAGGGCACTTTGCCCATCATCGCGATCTGCAGCATCGACATGATTTCCCCGCCCTCGATGCCGAGGATGGTGCAGCCGAGGATCTGCTCGGTCTTCGCATCCACGATCGCCTTCATGAAACCGCGCGTCTCGCTCGTCTCGATCGCCCTCGCGACGCCGGTCATCGGCAGCTTCGCCACGCGATACTCGACCCCGCGCTTTTGCGCCTCGGTCTCGTTCAGTCCGACGGTCGCGAGCTGCGGATCGATGAACATGCAATTGGGCACCAGCCGGCCTTCGATGGTCGCGTTACCGCCATTCAGCCAGTTCTCGCGCAGGACGCGGAAGTCGTCGTAGGAGATGTGCGTGAAGGCCGGGCCGCCTTTGACGTCGCCGATCGCATGGATGCCCGGGACGTTGGTCTCGAGCTTCGGATTCACCTTGATGAAGCCCGAATTGTCGGTCTCGACGCCGGCGGCGCCGAGGTCGAGGCGTTCGGAATTCGGAACACGGCCCAGAGCAAGGAGCAGGTGGCTGCCGGAGACTTCCCTGGCGCCGTCGCCGGATTGCAGCAGCACGCGCACTCCAGATTCGCTTTTTTCGAGACTCCTCACCTGAGCCGAATTGAGCACCTCGATTCCGTCTTCCTTGAGGATTTTCTCGACCTCGGCCGAGACGTCGGGGTCCTCGCGCTGTATGAGCCGCGGATCGCGGTTCACGATGCTCACCCGGGCGCCGAAACGCCGGAACATCTGGCAAAACTCAAGCCCGATATAGCCGCCGCCGAGCACGACGAGGTGCTCGGGCAGCTCGGTCAGCTCCATGATGCTCGTGGAATCGAGGAAGGGAGCGCGCTCGAGCCCCGGGATGGGCGGCACCGCGGGCCGGCCGCCGGTGTTGATGACGATGCGCTTGCCCTCAAGTTCGCGCGTTCCGCCGCCCCTCAGCTCGACGAGGACCCGCTTTGCATCCTTGAGGCGCGCCTCGCCGAAGATGAGTTCGAGGTTGGGCGTTTTCTCAAGCGACTTCTGGCCGTAGTTGCGGAAGCTCTCGACCATGCGGCGCTTGCGCTCGTAGACGCGGCGCATGTCCACCGTGACGCGATCCGTGTTGACGCCGTAGTCTTTCGCGCGCCGGGCGAGATACGCGACACGGCCGCTCGCGACCATCGTTTTCGTGGGAGTGCAGCCAACGTTGATGCAAGTGCCGCCGACATGCTCCCGCTCTATCATGGCGACCTTCCAGCCTGCGCGCCCGAGCGCGACGGCAAGCGGCTTGCCCGACTGGCCCGTGCCGATGATGATGGCGTCGTAGGCGGAGTTGCTCATCTTGCCTCCTCGTGAAATGGAGAGACCCGCCTTGCGCGGATCCGGCGATTCGGCCAAGTATAATTCGGCGATGCGCTACGCCGCCGCGTTTTCCGTCGCCGCCTTGTTCGTGGCGACGGCCGCCGCGCAGGACGCGCGGCTCGTCGAGCAGGCAAAAAAGCGCTGGGCCGAGAGCCCGCACGGGCCGATGCTCGAGCGAATTCTTCCGCCCACGTTCGAGCTGCGACAGCTCCCGGAGCGCCGATCCCGCGGGGCGCGCCTTCTCGTCCAGTACTGCGTGCAATGCCACAACCTGCCCAATCCGGCGATGCATCACGCAGCGAAGTGGCCGGGGATTTTCGAGCGCATGGTGGTGCGCATGAAGGGCAAGGGAAACCTGGGCGAGCTGATGCACGACATGATGGCGGGCGTCGAGGCGCCGACCGTGGCGGAGGCGGAAACCCTTCTCGCCTACCTGCAAAAATACAGCCAGCGTCCGCTCGATCCCAAGAGATATCCGGCCATCAACCTTCCCGAAGGCCAGTCGTTCAAGCTCGCCTGCCAGCAGTGCCACGTGCTGCCCGACCCCAGGCGTCACACCGCCTCGGAGTGGCCCGCGGTGGTCGCGCGCATGGAGAAGAACATGGAGTGGATGAACCGGGTCGTCGGGAACCGGCCCGAGCCCGACGAACCGCAGTTGAGAATAGAGGAGATCAACGCCTTTCTCATCAAGTACGCGAGAAAAGGCTGACCCTCACCCTGCCCTCTCCCGGAGGGAGAGGGAAAGATCAGGAAGGCACCGCCATTCCGCGCTTGACCGCCGGTCTCGCACCTATCGCGTCGAACCAGCGTTTTACGTTCGGAAAAGTATTCAAGTCCGTCTTGTGCCACTCCCAGCGCGCGACCCAGGGATAGGTGGCGATGTCGGCGATCGAGTACTCGCCCGCAAGGTATTCCTCTTCGCCCAGGCGCTGGTCGAGCACACGGTAGAGCCGGTCTTTTTCCTTGGTGTAGCGCTCGATCGCGTAGGGGACGGATTCTTTCGCCGAGCGCAGGAAATGGTGTACCTGGCCGAACATCGGTCCGACGTGGCCCATCTGGAACATCAGCCACTGGAGCGCCACATACTTACCGCGGTCGCTCTTCGGCAGGAAGCGTCCGGTCTTGGCGGACAAGTAGATCAGGATCGCGCCCGACTCCATCATGCGGATCGGTTTTCCACCGGAGCCTTCGGGGTCGACGATCGAAGGGATCTTGCCGTTCGGGTTGATCTCGAGGTAATCGGGAGCGAACTGATCGCCCGCCCCGATGTTGATCTTGTGGAGGTTGTACGCGAGACCGCATTCCTCCAGCATCACGGAAACCTTGCGCCCGTTGGGCGTGCTCCAGGTATAGAGTTCGATCATTTTCTTCCTCGGAAAACGTGCGAGCCGCGCAGTTTATCGCGAAGCTCGGTAAAGTAAAGCCATGCTGAAATGGGTCCTGGCGGTCGCGATCGCGCTCGTGGTGCTTACGTTGCTTTCGCCGTGGCTGTCGAAATTCGGGCTCGGCCGGCTGCCGGGTGACCTCACGGTGCGCTACAAAGGGCGGCTCTATTACCTTCCCTTCGCCACCACGATCGTGCTTTCGCTCGCCCTGACGCTGCTCTCACGGCTCTTCTGAGGCGGCTCCACCGGCCTCGCGGCGAGGCGTTTCTCGAGTGCAGCGAGCTTCTTTCGCATCGCATCGCCCGCGAACATCTGCGGGTTGGAGGGCGGCTGGCCCTCCGCCCGCTCCCGATCGCCTACCGCTTCCTTCGCCACCTCGAACGCCTCGACGAGCGAAAACGTCTCGCGCAGGGCTTTGTCGTAGAGCGCCTGGCTGAACCAGGTGTAGTCGCTGTCGTAATCGCAGCCGAAGGAGGAGTGAAACGCGTCGGCGGCGGTGATGATGAGGGTGTTGTCGTCCTTGAGCGGTTCGATGAACCCCCCGGAGAAACAAGCCGAGATCACGATCACCTTCCACTTGATGCCGCTGTCGGCGAGCATGCGCGCGAGCGCGCTCGGCGTGAGCTGCGCGAGTTCCAGCGGCGGGAGGTCCAGCACGAGCCTGTAGTCGCCGCTCCCGTGGGTGGCGATGTGCAGGAGCACGATGTCCTCCTCGGTATTGATCGTGTTCCCGAGGTGCGCGAGCGTCGAGCGCAGGTTGCTCACCGTGGCAACGGGGTGCTCCTTCAGCGTCGCGGGGTTGTTGACGAGCTCGATCGATCTGCCGGCGGTGTCGAAACGCTCGTCGAGAACCTCTTTGATCGAAAGGAGTTCCGCGTAGAACGTGTCCTGCTTGCCGTCTCCTGCAACGCCCACGAAATACAGATCCACGACACCGCGCCGCTCGGGGCTGAGTGCGGCAAGCCGCTCATCGAGGAGGATTCCCTGCCGGTGGAACACTTCCTCCTGCGTCAATCGCGGACGCGCGGCTTCGGCCCGGTCATCCTGGACCGCGATCCAAAGCTCGCTGCGCGGGAAAACCGCGACGAGGGCTACCAGGAGCCCCGCGAACAGGCCGAACGCGAGCACCGAGGGACGGCCGCGCCAGCCGGTGAGAACGTAAAGGGTGCGCGCGAGCACGGCGAAGGCCCAGGCGATGAGCGCCCAGTTCACGGTTCCTGCGTAGGGTTCGATCGCATCCAGGCTCGTCGCGACCTGGACCGCGACTCCTGCGATTTCGTAAACGGGGTCTGTCGCGACGAGCAGTACCGCAAACGCCACGGCGAGCTGCGCTTCCCGAAACAGCCTCGCGGCAAGAAGACAGGTCCCGAGCAGGAGCGGGATCTCCGCGAGCGCCACGGTGAGCGCGCCGAAATCGACACTGCCCGGAAAACCCGCGAGCAGCATGCCTCCGGCGAGCCAGAATCCGAAGCCCGCGAACACCAGCGCGACGTACTGTCCGATCGAGATGCGGAAGTCGAGCGCGCGCACCGGCAGGAAAAGCGCAAGGCGCGTGCCGGCGAGGAGATTCTGCTTCAAGTCATGCCACAACACGGCGGTTTCGTCCTTGGGTTCCATCTCAGCCGAGCGCCTCGATGGCGGCGATCCGTGCGCGGCGCAGCTTTGCGGCGATATCGGGTTTCGCGCTTTGTGCGGCGATTTTCGCGGCATCGACGCCGGTGGCCGCGCCCAGCGCCCGCCGCAGGACGACGCGCGGCATATTGGGGTTTTCCGCCCAGCCGCGCTCGCCCCGTTCGACGCAGGCGAGGAGCGCGAGCAGTTCTTCGAAGCGCTCGGGGCGGCGCAGGGCGTCGCCATGCTCGAGTAGCGCAAGCAGATCCGCTGCAGCGAGCGCCGGAGCGCGCTTGATCGTCTCGCCGTGCAGCCGGGCGAGCAGGGCGAGATCGCGGCAATCCCCGGGCGCCTTGAGGCGCTCGCTCAGCGCGCGCGTCGCCTGGGCGGAAGGCGTACCGATGGCGACCAGAGCGAAACGCGGCGCGAGGCCCAGCCGCTCGACGGCGGCGCACTCGAGCGCGCGGACGAGAACGCGGGCCGGGTCGTTCGCCGGCCGGCCGTGCTCGAATTCGAGCCTGAGTTCGGGGAGGAGCTTGTCGAGGAGCCCCGCTTCGGCGAGCACCGGGAACATGAGAGCCGCGTCACCCTCCATCAGACCCCGGGAAAATTCCTGCCACACGCGTTCGGGCACGAGGGCGTCCGCCTCGCCGCTCGCGACCATGGAGCGCATCAGCGCCATCGTCTCCGGGGCGACCGCAAAACCGAAGCGCGCCGCAAAGCGCGCAACCCGCAGGATCCGCACCGGGTCCTCGACGAAGGCAGGGCTCACGTGCCGGAGCAGCCCGCGTTCGAGGTCGGCCGCGCCGCCGAAGGGGTCGACGAGCCGGCCGGCTTCGTCGCGCGCCATCGCGTTGATGGTCAAGTCGCGCCGCGCGAGGTCCTGCTCGAGCGTGACGTCGGGCGCGGCGTAGATCTGGAATCCCTTGTAGCCGCGCGCGACCTTGCGCTCGGTGCGCGCGAGCGCATGCTCCTCGTGGGTCCGCGGATGCAGGAACACCGGGAAATCCTTGCCCACCGGCTTGTAGCCGAGGCGCACCATCTCCTCCGGCGTGCTCCCGACCACGACATGGTCGCGGTCCGCCACCGGCAGGCCGAGGAGCTCGTCGCGCACCGCTCCGCCGACGGCGTAGATTTTCACCGAGCCGGTCTTCTGGGTCTTAGCGGCCCGCCTTGTAGCGGAACCAGCTGTAGCGCGAGCGCGGGAAGACGCCGCGCAGAGTGACGGGCGCCACCGCCTCGAGCGGCGTGGGCTGGATGGAAAAGGGGAAAGCGCTGTTCGAAACGCTGTCCACTTTCATCGAATTGTAGTTGTCGCGCGACATGAGCTTTTTCCCGGGCTTCCATTCCATGGCCCATGCGCTCAGGAAAGAAAGGCGGTCGGTGAGGCCGATGACGGGCCGCGGGTGGCCGCTCGCGCTTCCGGCGTACTTCACCAGCTCGCGCAAGGTGTAGACGCGCGGCCCGCACAGATCATAGCGCTTGCCGACGCTGTCGCGATCGGCGAGGCTCGCCCTGAAACAGCGCGCCACGTCCTCGACGTACACGGGCTGGAAGCGCGCCTGCGGGCTGGGGAGGAGCATGAGCGGCAGCCAGCGCTGGAGCCTGGCGAAGGTATTGAGAAACTGATCCTCGGGCCCGAATACCACCGAAGGCCGAAACACCGTCACCGCCAGCTCGTTCTGCGCCGCGAGAACCCAGGCTTCGCCTTCGCCCTTGGAACGCAGGTACTGGCTCGGGCCCTCGGCGTGCGCGTGCAGCGCGCTCATGTGCAGCAGGCGCGGCACGCGCCTCTTCTTGCACGCCTCCACGATTTTTTGCGGCAGCTCGACGTGGGCGCGCGCGAATTCCGGACCGTAGGGGCGGCCGGGGCGCCCGTGCAGGATGCCGACGAGGTTCACCACCGCGTCGCAGCCGACGATGAGCTTCGCGAGCGTCTCCGGATCGTGCACGTCGGCCTGGACCACGTCGACCGTGGGCAGGAGAATCAGGTGCTTGGCGCGCTCGCGCCGGCGCGTGGGCACGATGACGAAGTGCTTGTCTTCGACGAGCTGGCGCACAAGATGCCGGCCGATGAAACCGCTGCCGCCGATGACCAGAATGCGACTCATGGTGCCGCCGGGGAAAGCGTTAGTTTAACCGCGAAGCACGCCTTACAGGGGGGCCCTGTCCCCGATGCTTGCGGAAAACCTATTGAACGACGGGCTCGTACTGTATCGCCGCCACGCCTTCAGGGAGGCGGCGAGGCAGGACCATGCCCAGGCGCGTCTTGAGCGGCGTCGGCTCGGTCCCGAGGACCGCGGCGTAGTAGACGGTGTTCGTCATCACCTTCTTCACGTAGTCGCGCGTCTCGACGAAAGGAATGGTCTCGGCGAAGATCGCGCCCTCGACCGGGGCGGTGCCGCGCCACAGGCGCGCGCGCGAAGGCCCGGCGTTGTAGGCGGCCGCGGCGAGCACCGGGCTGCCGTCGAACTGATCGAGGACGTGCCGCAGGTAGTACGTGCCGAGCGCCGCGTTGAGATCCGGTTCGTGCAGCCGCGTCCAGGAGAAGTTCTTCATGCGCATTCTCTGCGCCACCCACTTCGCCGTCGGGCGCATCACCTGCATGAGACCGGTCGCGCCGGCGGAGGATTTCGCGCCCGTGATGAAACGGCTTTCCTGGCGCACCACACCCAGCACCCAGGACTCCTCGAGATCGCGCGAGCGCCCATTTTCGGCGAGCACTTCGCGATAAGGCGCAAGGTAGCGGACTGAAAAGTTGTGGGCGAGGATCGTCCTGTCCGCGGTGCCGATGGCGCGGTCCCAGGCTTCGTTGCGCCGCGCGAGCTCCGCCGCCGCGAGCAGCTTCCGGTCGTCCATGCCGCGGACGGCCCAGAGCCACTCCCGCGTCGCCTCGGTCCGCATGTCCAGGCGGTAGAGCGCGAGCGCCCGCGCGAGGCCGGGGATCGCTGCGACCTCCGCGATCTCGCTTTCGGTGGGCAGAGGAGCCCGGGCCGGAATCCGCAAGCTCACGCCGAGCTCCTCGGCGGCCAGGCGCCCGTAGAAATTGTGTTCTCCTGCGATGCGCTCGAAATAACCCTGGGCTTCCAGCGGGCTGCCGAGCTCGCGCTCGGCCCGGCCGTACCAGTAGATCCACACCGGATCGTTCTTCGCGAGCGGAGACATCCGTTCGATCGAGCTTCTGACCTCGACCCATCTGTCTGTCCTCATCGCGATTCGCGCACGCCAGCCGAGCTGCTCGTCGGTGAGCGCTCCCACCTCGCCGAACCAGTCGAGCGCCTCGGGCATGTGTCGGAGCGCGCCGTTCATGGCGAGCATCAGCCACACGTACCTGCGGTCTTCCACGGGGAAGGCATCGCTCAGGCCGCCGCTCCAGAATCCCGCGGCAGCCCGCGGCTCCGCGTCGGCGGCAAGGGTGAGGGCGGCGATGACCAGTTCCCGATCGGCCGCCTTGGCCAGGTCGACCTGCGGATTCCTCAAGAACTTGACCGGCGCGCGGATGACGGCGCTGAGCCGCTTCGCGTCGATGGCTTCGCCGCGCGGCAGAAACTCCATGCTGCGCTTGGCCGCACCCATGAGCCCGGCGTCGACCAGCACGCGAAACCGCCCCCACACTTCGCGCGAGCCGAGCTGGCCGGCCTTCACGATCGCCCGGGCCAGGGCGAGGCAGCCTTCGGGCAGTTCACGCGGCGCGTTCCAGAGGGGTCTGAAATCGCCGGGCACCGACGCGTCCTCGCGCTTCCAGCGCGCGAGCAGCATGTAGCACGTCACCTCGGGATCGTCGCCGGAGAGTGCCGGATACTCCGCCTGGAACAACTCCCATCGCCCGCTCCTGCCGAGCACCTTGAGCCAATCGGTGCGCAACTGCTCGGCGAGCGCGGTCCCCGCGTATCGGGAAAGGAAGTCGCGAACGTCTTGCGTGGATGCGCCGGGCAGCTTGAAGAAAAGCTGCCAGTACTCGACGTAAGGCTCGAGCAGGTGGTCTTTGAGTTTCGGAGCGAGCGTACCGAGCTTGGCCCGGTGATTCCCCTCGAACGCGTCGCGGGCGGCAAGCAATGCCGCGTCCTGCGGATCGAGCTTCGCTGCATAGCCCAACGCGGGCACAGCGAATAGGACCGCGGCCGTTGCGACCTGGTGCCATGCTCTAGTCAAATCACTGCCTCCCGCTCATTAGAATACCATAGGGCTTTTCCCGCGCCGGATGAAGGACTTCCGCACGGTTCCTGGACTGACCAAAGTGACTCCTTCCGAGCTTTCAGCCTGGCGCAAGACCGAGCGCGCAAGGCTCTTGCGGGAACGCAGCGCTCTTGCCGCAGAGACGCTCGCCGAACTGCGCTCTCTGATAGACCATCACCTTGAACGCGCGTTCCCGGATTTGGTGCACGGAATCCTCGCATTTTGCTGGCCGTACAAGAACGAATATGACGCGCGCCATCTGGCCGCGGCCTTGCGGCGACGCGGGGCGAGGACCGCGCTGCCGGTGGTCGTGGCCCCCGGGACTCCGCTCGTTTTTCGCGAATGGAAACCCGGGGAGGAACTGGCCGAAGGGCCGCTTGGCATCCCCTACCCCGTCGGCTCGCCGGAGGTCAGCCCGGATCATGTGCTCCTGCCGATGGTCGGATGGGACGCAGACGGATACCGTTTGGGGTATGGCGGCGCTTTTTTCGACCGCACCCTCGCCGCGCTCGCCAGGCGGCCGCGGATCATCGGGATCGCCTACGAGCAGGCCTTCCTGAAGACCATACATCCGCAGCCGCACGACATTCCCGTGGATTTTGTCGTCACCGAACGCGGCGTATACCGGCGCGAGCCGCAGGGGCTCAGGTTCCTGGACAACCCGCAGGCTTACTCTTCACCGCCCTGCTACGCGGGAGAGATCGCCCCAGGATACTTCGGAGAAGAGCCGAAGAAGACCTAGCTCAACCGAGAAACAGGCGGTACGCCGGATTGCGGCTCTCGTCCACGCACGGATAACCAAGCTTGGTGAGAAAACGCTGGAATTCGCCCATCTCGGGGCGTGGTACCTGCATTCCCACGAGCACCCGACCGTAGTCGCTCCCCTGATTGCGGTAGTGGAACAGGCTGATGTTCCAGTCGGTGCGCATGCCCGAAAGAAAGCGCATCAACGCCCCGGGCCGCTCCGGAAACTCGAAGCGGTAGAGCAGCTCGTCGGCGGCGCGGCGAGCGTCCTTCCTGATCGCCGGTGGGGCGTGGCCCCCGACCATATGACGCACGTGCAGCTTGGCCATCTCGTCGTCCGAGAGGTCGAGCGTCTTGAGGCCCTCGCGCTGGAGCGTTTTGACGATTCTCGCGGTCTCGTCGCGGTTGTGCACCTCGACGCCGACGAATACGTGCGCTTCCTTGGGATCGGCGATGCGGTAGTTGAACTCGGTGATATTGCGCGCCCCCAGCGTCGCGCAGAACTTCTTGAAGCTCCCGGGCCGCTCGGGGATGGTGACCGCGAGGATCGTCTCGCGCCGGTCGCCCACCTCGGCGCGCTCGGCGATGAAGCGCAGCCGGTCGAAATTCGTGTTCGCGCCCGAGGCGACGGCGACGAGCTTTTTTCCGCGCACCCCGGATTTTTCAACGTAGGCCTTGGCGCCGGCGATCGCCAGCGCTCCGGCGGGCTCGAGAATCGTGCGCGTGTCCTCGAACACGTCCTTGATCGCCGCGCAGATCTGGTCGGTGTCGACGAGGATCACGCCGTCGAGAAGCTCCTTGCACAGGCGGAACGTCTCTTCGCCGACCTGCTTTACGGCGACCCCGTCGGCGAAAAGACCCACGTGATCGAGCACGACGCGCCTTCCGGCCTTCAGCGAGCGCGCCATGGCGTCGGCGTCCACCGGCTCCACGCCGACGACCTTGATCGCCGGGCGCAGCCGCTTGATGTAGGAAGCGATGCCGGAGGCGAGCCCGCCGCCGCCGATCGGGACGAACACGGCGTGGATCGGGTGCGCCGTCTGGCGCAGTATTTCCATTCCGATCGTGCCCTGGCCCGCGATCACGTCCGGATCGTCGTAGGGGTGAACGAAGCCGAGCTTGCGTGCCCTTCCGAGCCGTCTCGCCTCGACGTACGCCTCGTCGTAGGTATCGCCGTGCAGAATGACTTCCGCCCCGCGCGCCCTGACTGCGTCGACCTTGATCTTGGGAGTGGTCACCGGCATCAGGATCACCGCGCGGCAGCCGAGCTTCTGCGCGGCGAGCGCCACGCCCTGGGCGTGATTGCCGGCCGACGACGTGATGACGCCGCGCTTGAGCGCGGCGGAGTCCATGTTCGCCATCTTGTTGTACGCGCCGCGCACCTTGAAGGAGAACACCGGCTGCATGTCCTCGCGCTTGAGCATGAGGCGGTTGCCGAGCCGCGCCGAGAGATTGGAGGCGACCTCGAGCGGCGTCTCCACCGCCACGTCGTACACGCGCGCTCTCAGAATCCGTTCCAGATAGTCGTTTCGCATGAGGGCAAGACCTCTTCGAGGGGTGGTTTTTCATGACCCCCCTTTTGGGGTAGGTCGATACTCTACACGAGACCGGTTTCAGCCTCTATTTTTCGTGCGTGGAAACCCGGGTAAAATGCCGGCTCGGAGGAACGGATGCCGAAGCCCGCGAAAAAAGCGAAACAGGCGTTCTGGGAGCGCGGCTACCTCGCGCACGGATACTGGCTCGGAAAAGAGCGCCTCGGGCAGGTCAAGCTCGGCCCGAAGAAGGAATGGGACGGGATCTACCGCTGGCAGGCGGGCAATCATTCCGGCGAAGCTGCCACGCTCGAGGAAGCCAAGCGCGCCGTGGAACAGGCCGTGCTCGTCGGCGCGAGCCAGCTGGCGCTGTTCGACAAACCTTAGTGGGCGGACGGTGCGGAAACTCGCGCCAGGCGGGGAGACCGAGGCGCAAGCCGAGGTCCTTGGTTTCAAAACAGACCGGGCACGTTAGCGCGCGGTCTGTTCGCTGACGTCAGCTACGCTGACGTCAGCTTGGCGTATTCAAGCGCGAGCCACTTCATTCCCTGCCTGCCGAAGTTGATCTGCAGGCGTGCGTCGGTGCCGGATCCTTCCGCGTTGACGATGACGCCCTGGCCGAACTTCGGGTGCAGCACCGACTGGCCGATGCGGAACCCGTGGCCGCCCGGCTTGGCTTTGTAGCTCTTTGCCGGCTCGGATGGCCACGCCAACTCGTCGAATTTGGCGTGTCCCGGCCGCGGCGTGAGGCGCTTCACGACTTCCTCCGGGAGTTCATCGAGGAAGCGCGAGGCGACGTTGTAGCGGGTCTGTCCGTGCAGCATGCGCGTATGTGCGAAGGAGAGGTAGAGCCGTGTCCGCGCCCGGGTAATCGCGACGTACATCAGTCTGCGTTCTTCTTCCAGGCCGTCGTCTTCCAGGACGCTCTGCTCGTGGGGAAAGAGGCCCTCCTCGAGCCCGGTGATGAACACCGCGTGAAACTCCAGGCCCTTGGCCGAGTGCACCGTCATCAGCTGCAGCGCGTCGGTGCCTTCGGCCGCCTGGTTTTCGCCCGACTCGAGTGCGGCGTGCGCGAGGAACCCCGCAAGGTCGTGTTCCTCTTCCTCGTTTATGAATGCGGCGGCCGCGTTGACGAGTTCGTTCAGGTTCTCGACCCGGTCGGCGCCGTCCCTTTCGGCCTTGTAGTGCGCGACCAGGCCACTTTTTTCCAGCATCACCTCGACCGTCTCGGGTAAAGGCAGGCCCTGCGTTTCCGCCTTGAGCGATTCGACCAGGCGCACGAACGCGGCAACCGCCGCGCCGCCCTTTCCGGAAAGGCCGGAGGCCGCCCTGTAGAGACTCGCGTCGCCGGCCCTGGCCGCGTCCTGCAGGGCTTCGAGTGAGCGCGCGCCGATTCCGCGCGCCGGGAAATTGGCCACCCGCAGGAAAGCCCCGTCGTCCTCCGGATTGGCCGCGAGCCGCAGATACGCGAGCGCATGCTTGATTTCCATGCGCTCGAAAAAGCGCAAGCCTCCATAAACGCGATAGGGAATGCCGTTCGAGAACAGCGCATGTTCGATGATGCGCGACTGCGCGTTCGAGCGGTACAGCACCCCGATATCGGCAAGACGCAGTCCGCCGCGCTTCAGCGCCTGCACCTCCTCGGTGAGCCAGTTCGCCTCGTAGCCGTCGCTTTGCGCTTCATAGACGCGCACCGGCTCGCCGTGCCCGGCGGAGGTCCACAGGTTCTTGCCGAGGCGCTTGCGGTTGTGCGAGATGAGCGCGTTGGCCGCGGAAAGAATGTGCCCCTGCGAGCGGTAGTTCTGCTCCAGGCGGATGACGTTCTCGACTTGGAAGTCGCGCTCGAATTCGGCCATGTTGCCGACGTGCGCTCCGCGAAACCGGTAAATGGATTGATCGTCGTCGCCGACGGCGAACATGATGTTTTTCGGCCCGGCAAGAAGCTTCAGCCAGCGGTACTGAAGCCGGTTGGTGTCCTGGAATTCGTCCACCAGGATGTACCGGAAGCGGCTCCGGTAATGCTCTCGCAGGACTTCGTTTTTCGAAAGCAGCTCGTAGGTGCGCAGCAGCAATTCCGCGAAGTCCACGGCGCCTTCGCGCTGGCATTGCTCGTCGTAGGCGGCGTAGATTTCGGCGTAGCGGCGGCTGATTTCGTCCGAGACCTCGACGTCGCGGGCGCGCCTGCCCTCCTCTTTCGCCGCATTGATGAAATGCTGCGTTTCCCGCGCCGGGAACCGGTCTTCGTCGACGTTGAGCGCCTTCAGTACGCGTTTCACCGCGGCGTGCTGGTCCTGGGAGTCGAGGATCTGAAAAAGCTGCGGCAGGCCCGCGTCGCGGCAGTGCGTGCGCAGGAAGCGGTTGCACAGGCCGTGAAAGGTACCGACCCACATGCCGCGGGTGCTGATCGGCAGCATCGCCGAGATGCGCGTGAGCATCTCGCGTGCCGCCTTGTTGGTGAAGGTAACGGCGAGGACGCCGTTGGGGCCCACGTTCCCGGTCTGGATCAGCCAGGCGATGCGGGTGGTGAGAACCCGCGTCTTCCCCGAGCCGGCGCCGGCGAGGATCAGCGCCGATTGGTCGGGAAGAGTGACTGCGGCGAGTTGCTCGGGATTGAGGTTTTCGAGGAGATTGAGCATGCGGGCGTTCGCGAATGCGCGATTTTACCGCACGCTCCGGGAGGGGTTTGCGATGCGCGCTGATACGAACGCAGGGCGGAGGCGGCGCGCCGCCGACCCGCACGGCTATAATTCATGCTTTCCCCGAACCCGCTCATGCAGCCCCAGTACCACCCCGAGATCGTCGAGCGCGCAACGCAGGAGCACTGGGACGCTACCTTCGCGTTCCGCGCGACCGAGGAGCCGCCCGGAAAAGGCAGCCGCCCGAAATTCTACTGCCTGTCGATGTTCCCCTACCCTTCGGGCAAGCTGCACATGGGGCACGTGCGCAACTATACGATCGGGGACGTGATGACCCGCTTCCACCGGATGCGGGGATTCAACGTGCTTCAGCCGATGGGCTGGGACGCTTTCGGGCTTCCCGCGGAAAACGCCGCGATGGCGAACGGCGTGCCGCCGGCGAAGTGGACCTACGACAACATCGCCACGATGAAACGCCAGTTCCGCTCGCTCGGCTTCGCGATCGACTGGGAACGCGAGCTCGCCACCTGCTCGCCCCAGTACTATCGCTGGAACCAGTGGCTGTTCCTGCGCATGCTCGAACGCGGCCTGGTCTACAAGAAGACCGGCACGGTCAACTGGGACCCGGTCGACCGGACGGTGCTCGCCAACGAACAGGTGATCGACGGCCGCGGCTGGCGCACCGGGGCGCTGGTGGAGAAGCGCGAAATCCCGATGTACTACATGCGGATCACCGCTTACGCCGAGGAGCTGCTCGCCTCGCTCGACTCGCTCACCGGCTGGCCCGAGCGCGTGAAGACGATGCAGGCCAACTGGATCGGCAAGAGCCACGGCGTCAACATCGGCTTTCCTTACGAGCTCGCCGGCGAAAGAAAAGTGCTGCGCGTTTTCACCACGCGCGCCGACACGCTGATGGGCGCCACTTTCTGCGCCGTGGCCGCGGAGCACCCGCTCGCCGCGCACGCGGCCGGATCGGACGAGAAGCTCGCCGCCTTCGTCGAGGAATGCAAGCGCGGCTCGGTCATGGAGGCCGACCTCGCCCAGCTCGACAAGAAGGGCATGCCCACCGGACTTTTCGTCACGCATCCGATCGCAGGCGGGAAGATCGAAGTCTGGGTCGGCAACTACGTGCTCATGGCCTACGGCGAAGGCGCGGTGATGGGCGTTCCCGGGCACGACGAGCGCGATTTTGCGTTCGCGAAGAAGTACGGCCTGCCCATCAAACAGGTCATCGCCTGGTCAGGCGATGACACGAACCTCCCCTCGCCCTCCGGGAGAGGGGCCGGGGGTGAGGGCAGGGTTACGGCCAAACCGTACTCGACTGACGCATGGCAGCCGTGGTACGCCGAGTACGGCCGCTGCGTCAACTCGGGAAAATACGACGGGCTCGACTACCAGGGCGCAACCGATGCGATCGCCGCGGACCTGAAAGCGAAGGACCTCGGCGACAAGCAGGTGACCTGGCGCCTGCGCGACTGGGGCATCTCGCGCCAGCGCTACTGGGGGACCCCCATCCCCATCGTCCACTGCGACGGCTGCGGCGACGTTCCGGTGCCCGACGGCGAGCTTCCGGTCGTCCTTCCGGAAAACCTGGTTCCCGACGGCACCGGCAATCCGCTCGCGAAAACGCCGTCGTTCACCGATTGCAAATGCCCCAAGTGCGGCAAAGCGGCGAAGCGCGAAACCGACACCATGGACACCTTCGTCGACTCGTCCTGGTACTTCATCCGCTTTGCGTGCCCTGACCAGAATAAGAGCATGGTCGACGAGCGCGCGAAGTACTGGATGGCGGTCGACCAGTACATCGGCGGCATCGAGCACGCGATCCTGCACCTGCTCTACTCGCGCTTCTGGACCAAGGTGATGCGCGACCTCGGGCTCGTCTCCGGGGTGGACGAGCCTTTCATGCGCCTGCTCACGCAGGGCATGGTGCTGAACGAAATCTTCTACCGCAAGGAAGCGAGCGGCCGGACCACTTACTACAACCCCGGCGACGTCGAGCTCAAGTACGACGACAAGGGCCAGCGTGTCGGCGCGGTATTGCGTTCCGACGGCAAGCCCGTGGAGTCCGACGGCATCGGCACCATGTCGAAGTCGAAGAACAACGGCGTCGATCCGCAGGACTTGATCGGGAAATACGGGGCCGATACCGCACGCCTGTTCATGATGTTCGCCTCGCCGCCCGAGCAGACGCTGGAATGGTCGGATGCGGGCGTCGAAGGCGCTTCACGCTTCTTGAAGCGAGTCTGGGCTTTCTCGCACGCCTGGCATGACGAGTTGCTTCAGCATCGTCGCGATCTGGCAGAGACAAATCTGAGAGACCTGAACCTGAACGCTGCACAACGAGCTGCCCGATACGACATCCATAGCTATTTGAAACAAGCCAATTTCGATATCTCCCGTTCCCAGTTCAACACGGTTGTTTCCGCGGCCATGAAGATATTGAACGTCTTGGAAAGCCCACGCGTGGAGATGGCCGAGATCGATCGGGTCGCAGGGCCGGATTCGAGCGCCGATGCCCGATCGGAACATGCACGAACCGTAGCGAAATTCTCGCGGTTGACCGTAGTTCATGAAGGGCTTGGAATTCTTCTTCGCGTTCTTGCGCCTATCACGCCTCACATTACCCACCAGCTATGGAACGAGCTCGGCTTTGGCGATGACATCCTGAAGGCTCCCTGGCCCGAGCCCGACCCGCAAGCCCTGGAGCAGGACGAAATCGAACTCGTGCTCCAGGTCAACGGCAGGCTGCGCGGCCACATGCTCGCGCCGAAAGCGGCCGGGCGCGAGCAGCTCGAGCGGCTTGCCCTCGCCCACGACGCCGTGACGCGCTTCACGAACGGCCAGGTGGTGAAGAAAGTCGTCGTCGTCCCCGGGCGGCTCGTCAATGTGGTCGTTTGAGCGTTCCCTTCGCGCTGCCCTCGCCGGCGTGATGGCCGCGTTCCTCGCCGCTTGCGGTTTCCAACTACGCGGCCAGGCGCAGCTGCCTTTCGACACGCTCTACATTCCGGGCGCGAACCCGCTGGTGATCGAGCTGAAGCGCAACGTCGCCGCGGCGAGCAAGACGCGCCTTGTCGACAGCCCGGACGACGCCCAGGCCGTGCTCGGCTTCACCCAGGAGCTGCGCGAGAAGATCATTCTTTCCTTCAACGCCCAGGGCCGGGTGAGCGAATATCAGTTGCGCTACCGCGTCGGATTCCGCGTCACCGATTCCAGGGGCGGGCAGGTCTACCTGCCGACCAGCGAAATCCAGCTGACGCGCGACGTCTCCTACAGCGACTCGCAGGTGCTCGCCAAGGAAGCCGAGGAAGCGCTGCTCTACCGGGAAATGCAAGGCGACATGGTGCAGCAGATCATGCGGCGC
>Ga0180082_1000056_pt1 | contig 16814 bp, 17 predicted proteins | sample EasRiv660_16_10D_FD_121780 | JGI IMG/M metagenome (GOLD analysis project Ga0180082, IMG submission 121780) | Soil microbial communities from meander-bound floodplain in the East River, Colorado, USA - East River metaG ERMLT660_16_10D | ecosystem: Environmental > Terrestrial > Soil > Floodplain ...
CTTTACAGCTCGCCGGCGTGGCGGACCCTCCGTTGGAAGTGCTGAGCGCGGAGCGCTTGATGTCGATCGGCAAGCCTTTTCCATTGATCGTACCGAACAGGTAAGGACTTGAACCGGTCCGCAATCCGGCGGCTGCCCGCCGCAACCGCGCTGGTCATGTCGATTGCGCTGGCGTCCGCTGCACAGGCAGGCAGCCCGCCGCCCACCGTCGGCGAGCGTCCCGACACCCCCACCGCCGAGGAGATCGCCCTGCGGGACCAGCGCGTGCTGCTCAAGCGGGGTGCCGCGACGATCGACTTCGGCTTGGCGTACGCGCACAGCGAGCAGACGCTGTTCCCGGTCGCCAGGGTGGAGCAGCGCAGTGTCGGCGCCAACGCAGCGCTGCGCTTCGGCATGCTCGACGATTTCCAGTTCACGGTACGTGCGCCCCGGGTCTGGCGCCGCACCTCGACTTTCACGGACGCCACGATCGCCGGTACGAATTCACCGAGCATCACGCACGAGAGTTTCACCTCGGACGCGTCCATTTCGTTCCTGGGTGTCGCGTTGCACGAAGCGGCAGGCCGGCCCAACGTTATCTGGAGCATCGACTACGTAGGGCCCACCGGGCAGGGCGACAAGGGACTCGGCGGCGGTCTGGTGCTGTCCAAGAGCTACGATCCGGCCGTCATCTTCGCCGGTATCAGCTACCTGAACGGCACGGACATCGATCCTGCGGATTCGAAGCGCTCGCTCGCCAAGCGCAACGTCGGCCTGAGTATGGGCTACACCTATGCGCTCAACGACTCGCTTGCCCTCAGCACGCTTTTCATCGGCACTTACCGCAACGCGAGCTCGCCGAACGGCGTTTCGATTCCACCGCCGCGCGAGCGCTACCAGTTGCAGCTCGGCATGACCTGGATGCTCGCGCGCGGCCTGTTCGTGGAACCCGCCGTGGCGATGCGCTTGGGCGGCGCAACTCCGGATCTCACGTTCTCGCTGAACTTCGCCTATTCGTTTTAGGGGACGCCCGCTGCGCCCCGCGGAGCGCTCGGGCCCGGTCGCTTAGGGAAGCTCTGAACAACCTGTGATTTCGTCATTCCCGCGTAAGCGGGAATCCAGAAATTTCGACCGCTTGCTGGATGCCCGCTTTCGCGGGCATGACGTTAATCAGACCTTCCTTAGCGCCCGCGCACGCGCTCGGCGCGCACGCTGCCGTCGCCTTCGATCGTTCCGCGAAGCTCGACGTAGTCGCCGGGCGCCGCGCGCTGCTCGCGCGAGCCGCGAGAGTCGAACTTCAGCCCGTCGAGCATGCCGCTCCCGACGAGCGTTCCATGCAGCCGCACTCGAGCTCCGGCGGGAATCGACGCGGGTCTTCCCTGCTCGTCGCGCGCGCCCTGCGCAATCCATTGCTCGACGAGCGCGATCTCGCGCTCGTCGAGGTAAGGCGGGCCGTCGAAGGGCATGCGGGGCCGCGCCTGGCCGCGGATGCGCCGCAGGAGCTCGCTCGCCTCCGGACGGCCCGGGACGATGCGAGCGCGATCCGCCGCGCTGACGGTCGCGCGGTAACTGTTGAGGAGATAGCCTTCGGGCGGCGCGCCCCTCAGGCCGTTTTCGGTATGGCACTTGGCGCAGCGGCCGACCAGGATGGGCGACACGTCGGCGTACGTGACCGGGTCTCCGGGGCGCCTCTCTCTTGCGGGGACGGCAGCCGCGGCGGGCGTCGCGCCTTCGGCCGCGCCCGCGGCGATCCAGCGCTCGATGAGCGCGATCTGCGCGCCGGAGAGCCAGGGCGGCCCGGTGAGCGGCATGCGCGGCAGGCTCTCGCCGCGGACGCGCCTGGCGAGCTCGCTCCCGCGGGCGTCTCGCGGTTTGATCACGGGGCCTTTCTGGCTGCCCTTCATGGCGCCGGCGTAGCTGTCGAGCCTCAATCCGAGCGGCGCCGCTTCGCCTTGATGGCAGACGATGCAGCGCTCGCGCAGGATCGGAGCGATCTCCGGAAAGCTCGGATCGGGTTGCGCGTACGACGCGCCCGCAAGCAAGCCCTGCGCGAGTGCCGCGATTGCGGACGCCGGGCCGAGAAGCTGCTTGAGTCGCGTGCCTGCACTCATCGGGGGTCAGCGTGGTTCATCCGGGGAACCCGGCCGTCGGCTTACCTCGTGCCTGGGGGCCTCGTCGTGCCCGGGATGGGCGGCTTGCGTATGTCCGCGGGCGGCGCGTAGGCGAATTTCCAGTCCGAGTAGCGCTCGGCGTCTTCGAATTTTGCGTCCGCGGCCGTGAAGCCGGCGATCTTCAACGGGCGCTGCTCGGAGAGACTGAAGACGCCGGCGATCCCGCCGTCGGACGCCGGGACGATGCCCCATTTGTCGTTGCCGGTGATCGGGTCCGGATAGACGCGCCGCAAATACCGCCGCACCCCCGGCATGCGGTGATCTTCGAGGAGGTTCTCGAGGCTGCGCGGATAGCGAATCTGCCCCGCCGGGGTACCGGCGTAATAGTTCGCGATCGCGGTGCGGTATTGGTTGCCGATGAAGAGCAGCTCGCGTTCCTTCTCGCGCGCCGCGGCGGTGCGCCAGACCTGGCCCGTGGCGGCGAGGCCGACGCCGAGCACCGCGACCGCGATCAGCAGACCGACGTAGGTGAAGCCCGCTTGCCGCGGCCGTTGTGCAGGGATCGACCCGCCCCGCATCGTCAGAGCTCGCCGTAGGGCTGCTCGCCGAGGGTGACGCCGGAGGCGCCGCTCTTCACGTCGTAGACCCCGCCCAGCGAGGAGTCGGCCGGAGCCACGACGAGCCAGCTTGCGCTGCTCTCGGTGATCGGATCGGGCGGAACTTTGCGCAGGTAGCGGCGCGCAACCAGCTCTTCGAGATTGGCCGGGTAGCGCCCGGTGTCCGCGAAGAACTTGTCGAGCGCGTCGCGCATGCTGGCGAGGTCGCTCTTGAGCACCGTCTCCTTGGCGCGGTCGACGTGCTTGAAATAGCGCGGCGCCGCGAGCGCGAGCAGCCCCCCGATGATCGCCATCACGACCATCAGCTCGATCAGGGTGAAGCCGCGCGGGCGGGACATGATTCTGGAGCTACCAGGAGCGATAAGGGCGGCCGTTCAGCCCGGTCTTGTCCGAGAGCGAATAGACGTCGAACACGTCTTGGCCTTCCTCCGGGCGGTCCGGGGGACTCGCGTAGCTTCGCTTGCCCCAGGTGTCGGCCGGACTCGCGTTGACGTCCGGGAAACTCGGGTCCGGCGGCAGCCGCCGCAGGAAGTAGATCAAGCGTTTGTCGGGGCTGCGCGCGTCGTGAACGCCCTCCACCAGCGCGGCAAGGGTCGGCGGGTAGCCCGACTGCAGCGCGGTCCTGCTCACGCGGCCCTGGTCCGTCGCCAGCTTGTAGGCGTCGATCGCGGTCCGGATCTCGCGCAGCGCCGAGCGCAGCTCCTGGTCGCGGTTGCGCCTGACCGTCAGCTCGATCAAGGGGGCCGCGGCCGAGGTGAGCAGCGCCACGATGACCACCGTGACGATCAACTCGATCAGCGTGAAGCCGCGCGTTTTCCGGCTCACGGCGCGCCCTTCGTCACGGCGAGTTCGTGCTTCGCGCCGAGAGCCGCTTCGATCGGGCGGCCTCCGGGTCCGACCGGCGAGGCGACGGAAATCTGCACCGGCGTGCTCGGCGCCTCCGCCACGGGCTTGAAGGTCACCTCGAGCAGCGCGCCTTCGCCGACCGCCCCTTCCAGCCCGCCGCGATTGACGCTCACCAGGATCCGGCCGCGCGCCACATCGACCTTGTGGTTGAAGATCGTGCGGGCTTCGCCCTGGCTGAGCAGCGGCCCTTCCTTCACCTCGACGACGGCCAGGCGCAGAGCGTCGTACGCGATCTGCAGCGCGGCGCTCGTCACCGGCTCGGTCGATTTTGCGTTCAGGGTCAGCGTGAACGGTTCTCCCACTTGGGCTTTGTTTGGTCCGCTCCAGCTGAAGGCCATCGCCGGCGCAAGGGCCGCTGCGGCGGTCGCATCAGTGGGTGCCGAAGGTGCAAGGGCCGCTGCAGCGCCGGGTGCCGTCGCAAGCGCTGCCGTGGGAGCTGCCGAGGCCGCGGATGCCGCGGCCGGTGAACGCCCGGTTGAGGATTCCGGAGGCAGGTTGGTCGCCGAGGGCGTCGGCGCATCGCCCTCCCGGGCAGGCCGCGGGCGCAAGGCGATCGGCTGGGTCCGGTACGCCGCCTCGGTTCCCGACCAGAACTCCGTCAGCTGCGCGTCCGCGCGGCGGACGTTGCGCATGATGCGCGGGGTGATCGACATGATGATCTCGGTCTTCTGGCGGTCGTTCAGCTGATTCGAGAACAGCCGTCCCAGGATCGGGATGTCGCCGAGGCCTGGGACCTTGCTCGCGCCGACGCGGTCGTCGTCCCGGATCAGGCCCATGAGCACCTGGGTTTCGCCGTCCGCGAGCTGCATCATGGTGCTCGCGGTGCGCGTGCCGATGTCGTAGACCGTGGTGCCGTTCTGGGTCGTGCGTTGGTTGCTCGCCGTGCTGACTTCGAGATTGACCTTGATCACTACGGTGCTGTCCAGACGGACTTCGGGCTCCACCTCGAGCTTGAGACCGACCTCCAGGTAGGTCACGGTTTCGGTCGTGATCGGGCTGATGGCGGAGGGCGTGATGACCGCCGAGATCACCGGCAGGCGGTCGCCGACGAGCACTCGCGCCCTCTCGCGGTTCTTCACGCGGATGCGCGGATTGGAAAGCAGGTTGGTGTCGGCGTCCACGTCGCGCGCATTGACCGTCAGCGACGGCGTCGGCGAGAGCGCAACGCCGCTGCGACCCCCCACATTCCTCAGGTCCTCGAGCGTGAGCGGCGCGACGGTGGGGTCGATCAGCGTGAGGGTCGCCTGGGTCGGGAACTTGATTCCCAGCTCGGTCAGCCTGGCGCGTGAGATCTCGATCACCGCCACATCGAGCACGACCTCGGGCTCGGCGAGGTCCTGCGCCGCGATCAGGCGCTCGGCGAGGCGCACCGTCTCCGGCGTGTCGCGCATCACCAGCAGGTTCAGCTTCTCGTCGATGTAGAGGTCCTTGGTCTTGAGCATGGTCCTCAGCATGTTGAGCACTTGCTTGACGTTCGCGTTCTCCAGGAAAAAGGTCTTCATGACCAGGTCCTGGTACTCGCGCTGCTTGTTCGGGGTATTCGGATAGATGAGCACCGTGTTTTCGGAGAGCACCTTCTTCTCGAGCTGGTTGGGCAGCAGGATAAGGTCGATCGCGTCCTCGACCGGCACGTCCTTGGCGTAGATGGTCGCCTTCAGATCGGTCTTGACCTCGCGGTCGAAGATGAAGTTGATCGCAGTGCTGCGCGACAACGCGTCGAACACGAGCTTCAGGGTGGCGTCGCGGAACTGCACGTTGACCGGTTTGGTCAGCCGCGAGCGCAGCACCGGCGCGGTGAGCTCCTCCCGGACCCGCTGTTCCTCGATCTGGCGCTGCAGCGCGAGCGCCCCGCGCTGCAACGGATCCTCGAGGAGCACCTGGCGCACGCGTTCCATCGCGGCGTCGAGGTCGCCTTTCTTGTAGACGGACTGCGCCTGCGACAGCATCAGGCTGTGCCGGCCGTCGCGGTCGATCGAGTCGAGCCCGGCGCGCGCGCGCGGATCGACGGGGTTCACCCCCAGCGCGCGCGTGTACAGCGCGCGCGCCTCGTCGGGCTTGCCGGCGGCGCGCCGCTCGTCGGCGGCGCGGATGAGCCGCTCCCAGGCGCGCTCGCGCGCGCGCAGCAGGTCGAGCCGGTAGCGATGATTCGAGGGGTCGAGGTTCGCCGCGGTCACGAGCTTCTCGATCCCCTCCTCGAAGCGTCCGGCATCGACGAGTTCGGTGCCTTCGCGGTACGCCTGCTGCGCGGCGCAGCCGCCGAGTGCGAGCGCGAGCAGCAGGGCGCGGACCAGCCCTATCGCGTCGCCGGGCCGCGTCACGGCGCCGCTCCCAGGGCGAGCGTTTGCGTGATGGAAAGCGGCAGATAGAGAATATCCATGTGGTTGCCTTTCACCGCCTCGATGCGGTGCGTGCCGTTGATGGTTTCGCCCTCGGTCACGGTGTGCAGCTTGTCGCCCTCGACCAGGTAGTACACCGTCTTCTCGCCCGGGCTTTCGAACTGCCCCATGAAAGCGAACGGCAGCGCGGGGGCGGCGGGCGGCGGGGGCGGTTCCACGGGCGCGGGCGGGGCCGGCGGTGGAGGCGGCGGCTGCCATCCGCGCGGGCTGAAGGCGTCGCGCCGCGGGCCCGACTGGCCGGCGCGATTCAGCAGGTCGATGCGCAAAGGCTCGGAGGGCTCCGTCGAAGATCGGGGAAGCTCGGGCGCGGTCCTCGTCGTCGCCGCGACTTCCGCCCGCGCGGGATCGCCGCTGCTCGCGGCGAGCAGGCCGACGCTCGCGCCGAGCACCAGGGCGGCGGCGGCCACGGCGATCGTCGTTCGCTTGCTCGCGCTCATGGGTTCCTCGGCGCCAACGCGTCGGAGCGGGCGATTTGCGCCTGTGCGCCCGGCCGCCCCGCTCTGGGCGCGGCCTGCAGGTGCAGGGTGAGCGTCACGTTCGCCTCCACGACGCCCTCGCTCACCTTGTCCCGCTGGAACACCACGCCCTCCAGCGAAGCGATCGGGACTTCGTTGAGCGCCGCGGCGATGAACCGCCTGATCTGCGGATAGCTGCCGCGCACCGGGAGCGAGATCGTATAGTGCGCGAGCATCAGCGCCGGATCCTCGCTGACCCGGTAGGTCCCTTTCAGAAGCTCGAGTCTCTCGCGCTCGGCGATCGAGTACACGGTCTTCAGCCAGCGCGGCGCCGTGTCGAGCGGCGGAAAGAACTCCAGGAACTGCTCCATGCGGGAAGGCCCGGCGGAAGAGCGCAGACCCGCGTCCGCCCGGCCGCGGCTTTCGATGCGATCGAGCCGGCCCTGCAGCACGGCAAATTCCTCCTGCGCGGGGCGCACGGTCGAGAAATAGAAGACGGCCGCGGCGACCAGAAGGGCGAGGCCCGAGCCGCCGAGCCAGCCGAGGCGGTGCGCAGCCACGTGCAGCGAGTAGAGAACGTGAGAACCGTTCACGGCGTCTCCTCCCATTCTCCCGATACGACGAATCTCACCGGCCTCTCGGGCTCCTGGGTGCGCACCTCGTGGTGCTCGAGCAGCACGCGCTGCAGCGGCTGGCTGGCCTGCAGCCGCGTGACATAACGCAGCATGGAGTGCTTGTTCTTGGACTCGGCCGTGATGCGCACGATGCCTTTGCGCGCGTCGGGCTCGATCGCCAGCAGCGCCACTTCGCCGTCGCCCACCGCTTCGATCGCGGCAAAAACCTTGTCCCATCGGCGCGCAAGCTCGCGGACGACGGCGTTGGCGCGTTTGACCGACTCGTCGAGCCTCGCTGTCCCCGCCGGACCGGCCTTGCCCGCCGGCCTCGCGACGCGCCCGAGCTCGGCCTCGAGCTGCGCGGTGCGGGTCTGGATGTCCTGAAAGGCGGTCATCGCGAGCGCCATGGCGGCGGCGCCCAGGAAGAGCGTCGCGATGCGGCCCGGCGATGCGCCGTTCTCGCGCTCCGCAAAATCGATCCGCAGGGGTTGAAGCCGATTCATGCGGCGGCCTCCGATCCGGCAGCCTGGGCGCTGTGCCCGTCGGGACGATGCGCGCCGGAGGCGCCGGGAGGGCGGACCTCGAATCTTTCCAGGGCGACGCCAGCGGAATCGTCGAAACGGCTGACCCAGCAAGGCAGATCCCGTTTCAGAAGTCCGGGCGCGACCAGGAGCGACTCGCGGGCCAGCATGCGCGCCAGCGCCTCCTCCGACCGGCTCGGACAGCGCTCGGCCGCGAGATGCGCCCACTGCCCGTCGATCAGCAGACCGAGCACGAGCCGGTCGGCTTCCACCGCCGCGAACCAGCATGAGCCCGGCAGGGCGCGGCGCGCGGAATTGAACGCTGCGACGAGCGCAGGCTCGATCGCGACGAGCGCCACGCCGCAGCTCTGCGCCGCGGACTCGATCGCGCCGACGAGCGCGGAGTCGAGCGCGCAGGCCACGCGCTTGCGCCCGGCCGCGGCCGGCGCGACGCGGCACGCCCAGGCACCCGCCTGCTCGCCGTAGATGTGCCGGAAAACGTGCCCCGCCAGCGCCTCGCTGGACTTGCCGTCAACGAGCGTCATGCTGAACGGCACCAGCGCGTAGCGCGCGAAGGTGCTCGACACGATCACGCGGCACCTCGTTCGCCGGGGCAGGGTGCGAAGCGCATCGCCGAGCGCGGCGAGCGGCGCGCGCCAGGGTTCGCCGGGCACGCCCTCGCCGCGAGGATGCTCGGTCAAGCGCGCGACCGGACGCAGGCCTCGACGCATGAGCCGCAGCGCCGTCCCTCGCGGCGAAACGAACGCCGCGGCCTCGTCACGCCACTGCGGTGACACGGTTGATCTCCTGCAGGGTGGTCTCGCCCGCGCGCACCAGATCGAGCGCCGCTTCGCGCAAGGGGCGCATCCCGGCTGCGGCTGCGGCATTGCGCACCGCTTGCGCCGGAGCACGCGACACGATCAGGCCGGCCATTTCGTCGTTCATGCGAAGCACTTCGGCGATCGCCTTGCGGCCCTTGTATCCGCTTCCGCGGCAGGCCCCGCACCCGGTCCCGCGCTTGAACCGGAAGGAGGCGGCGGCCTCGACAGCGATGCCCGATTCCTCGAGCGCTTCGCGCGCCGGCTCCTCGACGATGCTGCAATGGGGGCAGTTCAGACGGACCAGGCGCTGCGCCACGATGCCCTTCAGGGCGGAAACGAAGCTGTGCGAGTCGACGTTCATATAGTGGAAGCGCCCGAGGACGTCGAACACGTTGTTCGCGTGGACGGTCGTGAATACGAGGTGCCCGGTCAGCGCGGCCTGCACCGCGATCTGGGCGGTCTCGGGGTCGCGGATCTCGCCGACCATGATCGTGTCGGGGTCGTGACGCAGCACCGAGCGCAGCCCGCGCGCGAACGTCAGGCCCTTTTTTTCGTTCACGGGGATCTGCAGCACGCCGGGGAGCTGGTATTCGACGGGATCCTCGATCGTGATGATCTTGTCCTCGCCGCTGTTGATCTCGCTGATCGCCGCATACAGCGTGGTCGTCTTGCCGCTGCCGGTCGGCCCGGTCACGAGCAGCATTCCGTAGGGCTCGCGCGAAAGCCGGCGCATGGCCGCGACGCAGCCTTCGTCCAGACCCAGCTGGTTGAGCGTCAGTCCGAGGATGCGGTCGGCGAGCGTCTCCTTGTCGAGCACCCGCAGGACCGCGTCCTCGCCGAAGATGCTCGGCAGGATCGAGACGCGGACGTCGACCTCGCGTCCCTTCGTGGTCACCTTGAGGCGCCCGTCCTGAGGCACCCGGGTCTCGGAGATATCCAGCTCCGACATGACCTTGATGCGCGAGATCACCTGCTCGGCCTGCTCGCGGCCCGGGAGCACGCCCACCTGGGTGAGCACGCCGTCGATGCGGTACTTGATCACCAGGTCGCGCGCGCGCGTCTCGATGTGGATGTCGCTCGCGCCGATCTTCATCGCATCGTAGAGCGTCGAATGGACGAGCTTCACCACCGGGCTGGCATCCTCGCTGATAGAAACGAGCGAGAGGTCCTCGACCGGGCCGCCGCCCGAGGGCGCCCCGGCGGCGGCTTCGACCACCCCGTCCATCGCGCGCAGCTTGTCCTCGTAACGGGCGACGTAGGCGGCGAGATCGGACGGATGCGCGAGCACCCGCTCGAACGCCTGCCCGATGCGCTCCTCGGCCCACGCGTGCAGGTCGGGCGCGAGCGGGTCCCCGAACACGAGTGCGAGGGAGCCGTCCTCGCGGCGCAAGAGCACGCACGCGCGGCGTGCCGCCTCGGGGTAGGGCAGCAGATCGAATGCCGGCGCGGAGCGGTTGAGATCGGCCATGCGCGCGGCGCCGTATCCCAGCGCATCCGCGAGGCAGGCGACGGACTCGCTCGAGGTGAGTCCGTCGCGTTCCTCGAGCACGTCGATCAAGTTGCGCCCGCTGCGCGCGGCGTCTTCGCGGGCCGCGCGCAAAGCCGCCTGCGACAGCGGCTCGCGGCGGTCCGTCGCGGGTGCGGCAAGGGACGCGGATGCGGGCGCGTTCATTGCAAGGCGCCGGCGAGCTCGAAGATCGGCATGTACATGAGCAGCACGATGAGGCCGATCACCGCCCCGATCGCAAGCATCAGGAGCGGCTCGAACAGCCGCGTGAACCGCTCGGTCCAGCGCGCCATGTCATCGTCGTAATAAGCCGCGATGCGCTCCATCAGCTCGCTCATGCGGCCGGTGCGCTCGCCCACCCGCAGCATGCGCACCGCGACCGGCGTCGTGAGCCCGTGCCGGGCCATCGCCTCGGACAGGGAACGTCCCTGCTCGATTTCGCCGACCGCGGCGGCGAGCTTTTCCCGGAGCTCCGGGCGCATCAGCCCGGAAGCGCTGCGAAGCGTGGCCACCGCCGGGATGCCGCTCCGCAGCAGCATGCTGAGCGTGCGGTACAGCCGTCCCAGTTCGTATAAGTGCAGGCGCTGCCCGAGCCCGGGAAGGCGCCACAGGAGGCGCAGCAGGGCGCGCCTGACGCGCGCAAGCGAAAGCGTGTACGCGGCGGCGGCGGCGGTCGCCACGGCGGCGACGGCGACCGCAAACGCGTTCGCGTGGAGGAACCGCCCCCAGGCGAGCAGCAGCGCCGACAGCCACGGCAGCTCGTGCCTCATGTCCTCGTACACCGCACTGAACCGCGGCACGACGTAGCCGAGCAGGAACAGAGCGACCAGGGTCCCGACGGCGAGCAAGAGCGCGGGGTACACCGACGCCGAGATCACCTTCTTGCGGATCACATCGACCTGCTGCTGGTACGCAAGATACCGGCCCATGGCTTCGGCGAGGTCGCCCGTCTTCTCGCTCGCCTTCACGGTCGCGACAAACAGCACCGGAAACGCCTCCGGCCGGCGCGACAAGGCCGCGGAAAAACTCGCCCCCTCGAGCACCGCGTCGCGCACGGCTTCCAGCACCCGCCGGATCTCCCCGCGCGTCTCCTTCTCGACCAGCGCCTGCACCGCCTCCGGCAGGGTGAGTCCGGCTTCGAGCATCAGGCGCAGCTCCTGGCTGAAAAGCTGCAGCGGGAAGCGGCGCTCGCCGCGCCGCAAAAAATTCGGCGCGAGCGCGCGCCGCACGTTCAGAACGGCGTAACCGTGCCTCTGCGCGTGCGCGCGGGCGTCCTGGATATCGTTTGCGTCAACCGGAATCGTGACGACCCGCGCGGCGTCGACGAGGGCGGTAACCTGGTATCGCATGGGTCACCCGTCGGCAAAGCAAAGAACTGGCAGACAGCCCAGTCGTGTTCGACTATCGTCGATTGTCGGGACAGAGGTTTGATCTGGGTCAAATCCAGGGTCCGGCGCGAGCGCGCGCCGCACGTTCAGAACGGCGCAACCGTGCCTCCGGGCGTGCGCGCGGGCGTCCCGGACATCGTTTGCGTCAACCGGAATCGTGACGACCCGCGCGGCGTCGACGAGGGCGGTAACCTGGTATCGCATGGGTCACCCGTCGGCAAAGAACTGGCAGACTGCCTGTATCGAAAGCCAGTTTATGCCAGCGGCTGCGGGGCTTCGTGCGGCGTATTGTCGCAGCGGAAACGCGGCAGGTGCGCCAAAATGTCGCGGCCGGTCGCACCCTCGATCTGGTGAAATCGCAGGTTCGACCCGATCGGGCGGGGCCGCGGTGGACGCGGGCCCCCGGGATTCAAGACGGGCTCAAGACGGCGCCTGCACCAGGCGCGCCACCACATTCTCGAAGAGGATCAGCAGGACCTGCGCGACCAACAGTACGAAGAGCGGCGAAAGGTCCACGTTGCCTATGCTTGGGACGAAGCGCCGGAACAGCGCGTAGAAGGGGCGGGTCAGGGCATCGAACACGGGCGCAAGCGGAGCGTGGGGGTTGACCCAGCTGATGATGACTTGCACGATCACCACGCCGATCAGCAGATAGAGCGAGGCGCGTACCAGCTCCATCGCGGCGAGGGTGAACAACATCCCCGCCGCGATGCCGGGGGCGGTTCCGGCAAAGGAGACTCCGCGCAGCCAGTAGAGCAGCACGAGCATCAGCGCCTCGACGATCCAGGCGATCAGAATGCTCGCCAGGTCCAGCCCGAACAGGCCCGGCACCACGCGGCGCGCCGGCCGCACGACCCAGTCGGTCAGCGCGGAGACGAACTGCCCGATCGGGTTGCGGAAAGGCGCGCGCAGCCATTGCATGTGGAAGCGCAGGAGCAGCGCGTACACGAAAAAGCCGAACGCGGTCAGGATCAGCAGGTGGGCGATCTGGCTGATCATCGCGTTCCCGGCTTCATTCCTTGCCCAGTTCCTCGCCCAGTTCCTTGCCGCGTTCGTTGGCGGCATGGATTGCGCGGATGATCGCTTCCTTCACCTCGTCCTTGGCCATGCTCGCGAGGGCCCGCTCGGTCGTTCCGCCCTTGGAGGTCACCCGTTCGCGCAGCACCGCCACCGGATCGGTACTGCTCGAGGCGAGCTTGGCCGCGCCGCTGAAAGTGTCCAGCACGAGCTGGTGGGCGATCTGCACCGGGAGCCCCAATTCGCGTGCCGCGTCTTCGACCGCCTCGATGAAATAGAACACGTAGGCCGGGCCGCTCCCGGAGATCGCGGTCACCGCGTCCATCTGCGATTCGTCGGTGATCCAGACGGTGGCGCCGACCGCGCCGAGGACGATTTCGGTCTGCGCGCGGTCTTCGCGGCTGACCGCCTTCGAGAACGGGAACAGGCCCGCGACCCCTTCGCCGATCATCGCCGGCGTATTGGGCATCGCCCGAACCAGGCGCGTGTGCCCCTTCAGCCACTTGGAGAGGTTGGCAAGGCGCACGCCCGCGGCGATGGTGATGACGAGATTGGCGTTGTCGGCGATGCCGGATTTGGCGGCCGCTTCGCGCAGATGCTGGGGTTTCACCGCGAACACCACGACGTCGTTCGAGCGCACCGCGTCCTTGGGCTTGTCGAAGCAGGTGACCCCGTACTTGTCCACGAGCTTGCGGCGCGCCTGGGCGCTGATCTCGACCACGCGGATATCCTGCAGCGGGAAGTCCTTGCGCAGGAGTCCGCCGATAAGCGCGTCGGCCATGTTGCCGCCGCCGATGAATGTGATTCTCATGACAAGCCGTCCAGGGGTCTCGGAATCTCAAGCAGAAGAACACGGGATCCTGATTCCATATTATCCGCGCCGGTCCGCAACTCAGCCTCGTCTTTCTCCAAAAATCGCCGTGCCCACCCGTACCAGCGTCGCGCCTTCGGCGATCGCCGCCTCGAGGTCCGCCGACATGCCCATCGAGAGCGTATCCATCGCAAAGCCGTCGCGGTTCAGCCGGTCGCGCAGCTCGCGCAGTTGCCCGAATCGCCGGCGCTGCAGTGCCTCATCGGGCGTCGGCTCGGGCACCGCCATCAAGCCCCGCAGCTTCAGGCGCGGCAGCGCCGCCACCTCCTTCGCGAGCTGCGCCGCTTCCGCCGGATCGACGCCGCTCTTGGTCGGCTCGCCCGACACGTTGACCTGGAGGCAGACCTGCAAATCGGTTCGTCCCGGGCCGCGCGCTTGTGCGAGCCGCGCGGCGATTTTCGCACGGTCGATCGAGTGGACCCAGTCGAAGTGTTCGGCGATCGCGCGCGTCTTGTTGCTCTGGATCGGGCCGATGTAATGCCAGGTGAGCCCGAGCGAAGAGAGCTCGCGGATCTTTTCGACGCCCTCCTGCACGTAGTTCTCGCCGAAATCGCGCAATCCCGCCCGCGCCGCCTCGCGCACGGCCGCAGGCGGAAACGTTTTGCTCACCGCGAGCAATCGCACCGACTGGGCGGGCCTGCCCGCCGCGCGGGTCGCCGATTCGATGCGCTGTCTCACGGCTTGCAAGTTCAAGGGTATTGAGGACATAATCGCGGCGATGCAAGCGCGGCGGATCTGAAAACTCTCGCTCTTTCATCTGCTTAGGCCCTTGCTTTCGATTCGGTCCGGGCCTCACGTTGAAGGGGATTATAGTGGATATCTCGGAACTCCTAGCCTTCGTCGTCAAGAACAAGGCCTCCGACCTGCATCTGTCCTCGGGTCTGCCGCCCATGATCCGAGTGCACGGCGACATCCGCCGCATCAACCTGCCGGCGATGGAGCACAAGGACGTGCACGGGATGATCTACGACATCATGAACGACGGGCAAAGGAAACACTACGAGGAGAACCTCGAGTGCGACTTTTCCTTCGCGATACCGGGCCTAGCGCGCTTTCGCGTCAACGCCTTCGTGCAGAACCGCGGAGCGGCGGCGGTGATGCGCACGATCCCCTCGAAGATCCTGTCGCTCGAGGAGCTGAGGACACCCAAGATCTTCGTCGAGATCGTCAATCAGCCGCGCGGCATCGTCCTGGTGACCGGGCCCACCGGCTCGGGCAAGTCCACGACGCTCGCCGGCATGGTCAATCAGATCAACGAAAACGAGCAGGCCCACATCCTCACCATCGAGGACCCGATCGAGTTCGTGCACGAGTCGAAGAAATGCCTGATCAACCAGCGCGAGGTCGGACCGCACACGCTGTCGTTCGCGAACGCCTTGCGCAGCGCGCTGCGCGAGGACCCGGACGTGATCCTGGTGGGCGAGATGCGCGATCTGGAGACCATACGCCTCGCGCTGACCGGCGCCGAAACCGGACACCTCGTGTTCGGCACGCTGCATACCAGTTCCGCGGCGAAGACCATCGACCGCATCGTGGACGTTTTTCCGGCCGCGGAAAAGGAGATGGTGCGCGCGATGGTCTCGGAGTCCCTGCGCGCGGTGATCTCGCAGACACTGTGCAAGACCAAGGACGGCTCGGGCCGGGTCGCCGCGCACGAGATCATGATCGGCACACCCGCGATCCGCAATCTCATCCGCGAGAACAAGATCGCGCAGATGTATTCGGCGATCCAGACCGGGCAGCAAATCGGCATGCAGACCCTCGACCAGAACCTTCAGGAACTGGTGAGGCGCAACGTCATCTCCTCGGCCGAAGCGCGCAGCAAGGCCGCGAACAAGGACAATTTCCCAGGCTGACTTCCGGGTTTTAAGGCTTCAGAAAGGCGAATATGGAACGCGAACAGGCAATCAAATTCATGTACGACCTGCTTCGGCTGATGGTGACGAGGAAGGGCTCGGACCTCTTCATCACCGTCGGCTTTCCTCCGGCGATCAAGATCGACGGCAAGATGACGCCCGTCTCGAACCAGCCGCTCACCCCGTCGCACACCGCGGACCTCGCCCGTTCGATCATGAACGACAGGCAGGCCGCCGAGTTCGAAGCGAGCAAGGAGTGCAACTTCGCGATCAATCCCGCGGGCATCGGCCGATTTCGCGTCAACGCTTTCGTTCAGCAAGCCAACATCGGCATCGTGCTGCGGACGATCACCACCCTCATCCCCAAGATCGAGGACCTCGGCCTCCCGACCGTGTTGAAGGACGTGGTCATGACCAAACGGGGCCTCGCGATCATGGTGGGCGGCACCGGCTGCGGAAAGAGCACCACGCTTGCCGCGATGATCGGCTACCGCAACGAGAACTCCCACGGCCACATCATCACCATCGAGGACCCGGTCGAATTCACCCATCCGCACAAGGGTTGTCTCATCACCCAGCGCGAAGTCGGCGTCGATACCGTGAACTGGCAAACCGCGCTCAAGAACACCCTGCGCCAGGCCCCCGACGTCATCCTGATCGGCGAGGTCCGCGACCGCGAAACCATGGAACACGCGATCGCCTTCGCCGAGACCGGCCACCTGTGCCTCGCGACGCTGCACGCGAACAGCGCCAACCAGGCCCTGGACCGCATCATCAATTTCTTTCCCGAGGAGCGGCGCACGCAGCTCTTGATGGACCTGTCGCTCAACCTGCGCGGTCTCATCTCGCAGCGCCTCATCCCCTTGAAGGAAGGCAAAGGCCGCTGCGCCGCGGTCGAAATCCTGCTCAACTCCCCGCTCATCTCCGACCTGATCTTCAAGGGCGAGGTGCACGAGATCAAGGAGATCATGAAGAAGTCGCGCGAGCTCGGCATGCAGACCTTCGACCAGGCCCTGTTCGACCTGTTCGAGGCGGGCAGGATCAGCTACGAGGACGCGCTCCGGAACGCCGACAGCGTCAACGACCTGCGCCTGCAGATCAAGCTGCACTCCAAGGAAGCGAAGAACCGCGACATCACGGCGGGCATCGAGCACCTCAACATCGTCTGACCCGGACGCGAAAATCGCGCCGCGTCAGACTGCGCGGGATGGAACGGACGCTGTTCGCGCCGTTCATCCCGCGCGTGTTTTTGGTGGGACTGCGTTTTCTCCATCCGGCCCCGTCATCCCGCGCGGATTCTCCCCCTCTCCCTCCGGGGGAGGGGCGGGGTGAGGGTGGACGGTCTTTCCGTCAAGCCATCGTTCATCCAGCGTGTTCGTGATGCGGCGGAAACCCGGTACTGTGCGCGCCGCTGCTCCAGGCGATCGAGCGGGCTCTTCACCCCGCGCGCGCCCTTGTTCATCACGTGCGTGTAGATCATCGTGGTGGATACGTCCGAGTGGCCGAGCAATTCCTGCACCGTACGGATATCGCTTCCCGACTGCAGCAGATGCGTGGCGAATGAGTGCCGCAGCACGTGCGCGCTCACCGGCTTCGCGATCCCCGCGCATCGCCGCGCTTCCTTGAGAGCGCGCGCAAGCACCGATTCGTCCAGATGGTGCCGCCGAATCACGCCGTCCTCGGGATCGGCCGAGCGCTTGGCCGAGGGAAAGACATACTGCCAGCCCCACTCGAATCCGGCGCGCGGGTATTTGC
>Ga0180082_1000057_pt1 | contig 16640 bp, 13 predicted proteins | sample EasRiv660_16_10D_FD_121780 | JGI IMG/M metagenome (GOLD analysis project Ga0180082, IMG submission 121780) | Soil microbial communities from meander-bound floodplain in the East River, Colorado, USA - East River metaG ERMLT660_16_10D | ecosystem: Environmental > Terrestrial > Soil > Floodplain ...
AAGCCCGCGCAGGCTACCGGACCCTGAAGCTCGCGCCCAGATAGCGGCGCCTCCGTTGACGTGTGAGCGCCGAGTGCATCCAATAGCCCGCCGCCCACCTACCCCTCCCCGGAAAGTCACCGCGGGACCGGTTCCATGGTCCAGTAATCGCCGCCTTTCGCCGTGGCAATCCATTCGCCTTGCAAGAGCCTGGTATCCCGCGTCAGCCTTTGGTCTTTATAGAATTGGTTGACCAAGTAGATCTGATCGCCGTAGCGCAAGGGCCCGTCCACCTTGTTCACCTTTTGGACGGTCCAGATCTGCTTTTCCTCGTCCTTCCCTTCCAGATAGGTATTGTAGTAATAGCAGTCGTGGGAATCCGCCCATGCGCCCAGGAAGTCGTAGGCGCCCAGACTCGCCTCACTGGAAACGACCCACAGTCGATCGTTGTTTTTCACCTCGCTGGGCCGGTCCGGATCGTGGTTCAGGAAAAACAGCGCAGCTTTCTCCGAGTTGCCGAGGGTCGGGAAGAAGGCCGCGAGGTTGAGGTCCGAGCCGATGTCCTTGGAAGCGTTGGGCAGGATATCCTCGGCCGCCGTTTTCCACCCGTGTTTGAAGGCGCTGAGATACTTGCCGTGCTGGTTCCTGAGGAAGAAGAGATCGCCGTATTTGACCGGATCACCCATGTTTCTGGTGATGTGGAGGAAATCCAAGGCCCGCTCGTCCGTGCGCGGCTGATCCAGGGTCAGCACGTTTTCGAAGGTGGGAGCTAGAGCCGCGCGCGCACCGAAACCGGCCACCCGTTTTTCATCGCCGAGCCATTTGAGCGTGGTGGCGATGATCGAGGTATGGTCGTAAGGAACGTCGCCGGAAGCGCGGAAGACCGTGCCCTTTTGCACGTAAGGCGAGACCAGGATTGCGGGCACCCTGGCGCCGAATCGGTCGAAGTTGAAATTGTTTTGCAGGGGGAAGTCGGGTTTGCCGTCCTTGCCCCAGGGCGGCGTGGCCGCGGGCGGCGACACGTGGTCGAAGGAGCCTACGAACTCATCGAAGGTAATGATCAGCAGGGTTTTGCGCCAGGTCTCCGGATTGGCGATCAGGCTTTCGTAGATCTGCTTGACGTAGTTTTCCCCCACAATCAGGTTGGCCGGAGGGTGGTAGTCGTTGCCCATCTGGGTTACGAGCTTTTCCAGGCCGCTGCCCACCGCTGTTTTGGAGATCGTCCAGAAGGGTTCGATAAAGCTGAATTTGGGGAGCTTGCCGCCGCGTGCCAGCTTGTGAAACTCTTCCACCTTGGAGAAATGTTGGGCTGCGTTTTGGATTTTCTCCCTGATCCTGGGGAACAGCCGATAGGTGTAGCAGGAGTCCAGTTGGCCCGAGGATAGCTCCTGCAGGTACCCGGAAAAGGGTTTCAGCCGGTCGAGCAGGATGCCCAGCAGCAGACCGAGCGGGCCCAGTAATTTGACCAGCGGGCCAATATCCCCCGCGATTCTCAAAAGTTTCGACAGTTTCTCCGGGATGAGGCTCGTCTCCCAGAAAACCTGCCAGTCACCCCCGATTTCGTCAATGGCATTGAAGATCGTATCGTCCGGGAATCGGTCGTCGCCGATGCCCATCCCCAATATTTTTTCGATTTCCCTCGCGCGCCGATCCTGCTCAAGGAAGCCGTTGCTCGCCAGTCCGTGGGAGGATCCGCACAGGGTGAAGGCGCGGTTGGGGTTTGTTTGCGAGGGAACCGAGGCAAACCACCCGTCGCTGACCGCATAGTGCCTTGCCAGCTGGTTCAGCACCGGGAGTTGGTTCGGCGTATGGGTGTCCATGATCATTCCCGCGCGGCGCAGGATATCCGCGTCCGAGTATTTGTCGCCCTTCAGGACCCGGACATAGTCCTTCAGCACGCCCTTCATCGTTGCCCGCTCCTGGCCGCCGACCTCGTCCTTTTCAAAAAATTGCATGTTGACGTGCTCGAACTCTTCACCGGGGCTGATGCCGGGCACCGTGGGCCCCGAGGAGCCACGCACCGGCGGCGAGCTGATTCGCCCATCCATGGCGCTGTTGGTGAACGCGGCCAGATCCATGGACTGGAGCCCCCTGAACCGATCACCGGCTGACGCTTCGGGGATATTCAGCGCGGGCGCGTCCTTTTCATAGAGCCAGCCCAACATGCTGTCGAAAGACCGGTTTTCGAGCATCAGCAGGACCACATGCTCGATATTGTTCATGGACATGGTTATTATCCTTGCTGATTTCGGATTGAGGATTGATGGCGTGAGAGGTCTTCGGCCAGAGTGACCTTGCGGATAAGATGCTACCATTACCGCGCCGTCAGGCAGCCCATCCGACACAATTTCCAGCGCGGGGAGATCCGAATGAGCATCACATTTCCGGACAATGATAATCGCGAGCGGCGAATGAACGAACTCGCGAGTGACACGAATACCAACATCACGCTCGGTCAGGACTATGCTCAAACGATTCAAGTCAGGATCAAGGAGCTGAGCGAGAAGTCGCAGGCGCTTCTGACGAGCATCGAATCCCCCCTCGCCCGAAAAGTAACGACTGTCGAGCTCCACAAGATCGCCTGGACGGTGGCCGACGTCATTGCGCCGACGGTCTTCGCGAAGTACGCGTACAAGGCGCTGTCGAAGGCATCGGCCCAGCTCTTTCTCAGCAATGCTGCGAGAGGTGTGGCCCAGGGAGCGGAGGTCGAGATCGCCGAACTCGGCGCGGCGGGAGCGGAGGTGGCGGAGTCGGAAGTGGCTGCGGCCAGCGAAGAGCTCGCAATCCCTCTTGGCGCAAAGATTGTGGGCGGCCTCGGCGGTCTCGTCGTCGCGGCCGGCATCGGTATCGCGGTTGACGCGATCGACGGCCGCATTGCCCGCGACCGCATGCGCTCCAAGATCCGCGAAATCGTGCCGATTCGCATCGCGACGAAGCTCAATGAAATGAAGTTGCGCACGCTGAAGGAGGAGATCATGTCGCTGATCGACTCGATTGATCTTGTCGGCGGAATGGATCCGACAAGTGCGACCATCGACGCGTTCGTCGCGCGGCACAAGGACAAGTTCGAGGCCGAGCTCGCGGCCCTGGGGGACCCTGAGGCAAGGGCGGAGCTGGCCGCGCTCGATCAGCAACGGGGCTCATGGGCGAACGAGGACGGCTGACATGAGCTTCTGGGATTCGATCAAGAGCGCCGCGAACGCGGTGGCGAATGGAGTCTCCGGGGCGGCCAATACTGTGGCGCATGGAGTGACGGATGCGGCCAACACGGTTGCCCGCGGCGTCACCGGTGCCGCCAACACCGTGGCCGATGGAGCAACGGTGGCGGGTAAGGCGATCGCGTCCGGCGCCACGACCGCCGCCACCGGCGCCGCGGGGCTCGTTACCGGCGACACCTACTTCCCCGATAACCCGGCCCGCGAGGCCCGCGCCAAAGAGCTGGCGAGCGACGTCAGTGCGATCAACGATCGCATCGTCGTTGACAACGGACAGGTCAAAAAGTCACTGATCGATCTGACGGCGACGATAGAGTCGGTTTATCGAAAGGCGGGGGTCGCGCCGCCGGCGATGGCAATGCCGGGTACGGTGGATTTTCACCAGACGGCGTACGAGGTGAGCGGACTGGTCGCCCCCATGCTGAGCGTTGCCGCCATTTCCGCCGCAATGCAGTCGAGCGCAGTGGTGGGGGAGCTGGCGGCAGGTGAAATCGGTGCGGAGACCGCGGCGGCGGAACTGGGCGCGGCGGGGCTGGGGCTTGGGCCCGCGGTAGTGGTGATGGCGGCGATCACGGCGGCGATTGGGGCAATGCAGGGTGCCGAGAAGCGCTCGAAGTTGCAAAGTTATATCCATCAAACCTTCGCACTCCGCCAACGCCAGAAAATCGCCGAGTTGACCGACATGAAACTTCTGAACGTGGTCCTCGGACTCTCCTCGGCAGTCGCATCGTTGAAGGGACTGGGGCTGGATGAAGCGAAAATCACCGCGCGCGTCAAGGCCCTGATCGCAAAGGCTGAAGAGGTGCTTAAGGAAGATCTCGGGCCGGAAGCTGCTTCTCAACTCACGGCAATGGATGCAAGTCGGCACTCGTGGACCAACGAGGACCGGTAGAGGGGCACGCCAGACTGCCGCTCACCTGCCATCCGATTCCCGACATTGCCCGAGCGAAGCGAAAGGGGGGAGCATGAATATTTCCGCACTGGATGAAAACGGCAAGGCGGTGGACTGGTGGTTCGCGTACAAGGTTCCGAAACTTGCCAAGGACGCGGACAGTCCGAGCGCCACCGGATACGAGTACGTGTACTACGACCCCAATATCGGCAAGGTTGTGAAATCACCGTACCTCCTGACCGAGGGCAAGGGCGCGCTCGACCTGACGCTGAAGTCCGTGTTCGAAAATCCCGCGGCGACGACCGGCTGGATTCTCTACAACGACGAGATGCCCGAAGCCGCGAAACGCAGTGACAACGGCAGCCTCGGCCATACCAAGGGCGTAATCGCCTTCGACACCGCGTCGAAGACCGCATTCTGGCTGCTGCACTCGTGGCCGAAGTACGCGGACCCGCACGCGTCAGAGATGCCCACCCCGATCTACGGACAAACTTTCCTGTGCATTTCGCTCGATATGGCCACAGCGAGCAAGATCGCGGTGCAAATGGCAAACCATCAGGAGTCGCAGGTATACCTCCCGCGCTGTCCGGCATCACTCGACAAGCGCGATGCGCTCTACCTTCTCACACTGCCCTTGAATCCGAATGCCCCAGGCGACGCGGACGTCGTCGAGTGCAAGTCACGCGGCGGCCTGGCGTTCAAGGTGATCGCCAAGAACCGCAAGTGGGGCAAGGATTTCTGGAACGACTTGGTGGGCCCGACGCTTGGCGCGGACATGGACGTCGAGACCTGGATTCGCGGAAAGATCCCGCCCACGCTCGACAGCGACGGCATCCACAAGACCTCCGACGTCAAGTACATCGACTTGAGCCCGCTCGGGGTGCCGTGGACCTGGCCCGAAACCCACGATCACGCCAAATGGGGCATTACGGTCGACTCCGACTGGGTTTGCGTCGGCGACATCAACCGCATGATCTCGCAAGAGAAACGCGGCGGCGGGACGATCGCGTTCCAGGACGAGAAGCTGTGGGCTGCTTTATCGAAAACGGACCTTCTCGTGGCGCCGCCCGGGCACACCCGCGTGGATGCGCGGGCGCTGATCAAGGCAACGCACAAGACGACGCATGCGCCGGCTGCCAAGCCGGCCAAGAAGGCGCCCGCCAAGGCGACTCGCAAGCCGGCAGCCAAAGCAGCGGCGCGCAAGGCCAAACGTCGCTGAGACACCCGTGGGGCTGCAACCTGCGGACCGGCGCCTCGCATCCCTTCACATCCCGACCATCATGAACCAAACCCTGAAGCCCAACACCGGGAAGCTGCAGAAAACGATCAAGCATGTGGTCGTGTTGATGCTCGAGAACCGGTCGTTCGACAATCTGCTCGGCTGGCTTTATTCGGACGAGCCGCCTTACCATCGGGCGCCTGAAGGCCAGGAGTACGAGGGACTGGCCCGCGACCTGTGGAACCCGCTGGACAATGTCGACCCCGATGGCATCCCGTTCAAGGAGAAGGTCCCGGTCGAGAAAAACGGCGAGCCGAAAAAACGGCGCGGCAAGGAGGTTCCGAACCCCGTGAATTTCACCCTGCCGAATCCGGACCCGGGAGAGGGCTTCAAAGACACCAATCACCAGCTGTTTCAGCAATACGATGTGCCGCTGCAGTACCCGCCCCCACCCACGAACATGGGCTTCGTGCAGAACTACCAGAACGCGATGCTGTATGGACCCTACAGTTTCGGCGACGAGCCGGGCAATCCGCGGTCGATCATGAAGTGCTACACCCCTCAACAGACGCCGGTGCTGAGCGAGCTGGCGCGCAGTTTCGCGGTCTGCGATCACTATTACTGCTCGGTCCCGAGCCAGACCATCCCGAATCGGGATTTCGTCCACGCAGCCACTTCCGCAGGCCATGTCAACAACGGCCCCGACGCGCAGTGCGATGCGAAAACCATCTTCAATCAGATCCAGGACGCCATCGACGCGGGAAGAAAGGACCTGAGCTGGGGGATTTTCGGCAACAACCTGTTTTCAAGCGGAAAGGACCGGGACGGAAAATTCGGCACGGATCATTTTTCGCTCACCCGGCTCATCATGACGCGGTTGCACGATCCCCGCTTCAACGGGAATTTCGGCACGCTCGATGATTTCGGGGCGAAATGCAGGAGCGGGGATTTGCCGAGCTACGCGTTCCTGGAGCCGAACTACGGCGGCCCCGGCCAGAACGACCAGCATCCGCCGTGCGACATCCGGCCCGGGGAGCAGCTCATCGCCGACATCTACAACATGGTAAAAGCGTCGCCGGCGTTCGAGAGCATCCTGCTTGTCATCACCTACGACGAACATGGCGGCTGTTACGACCACGTTCCGCCGGCCGGTGGCGCCAAGAACCCGGACTCCCGCAACCAGCCCGGTCAGGACGGTTTCCTGTTCAACCGCTTCGGCGTGCGCGTACCCTGCGTGGTGGTCAATCCCTATATCCGGAGAGGGCTCATCGCCAGGCCGCAGGGCTATACCCCCTTCGATCACGCCTCCGTCATCAAGACCGTGCAGAACTGCTTCAAGCTTGAAGGCAGCCTCACCGAGAGGGACAAGGCGGCCCCGGATTTTTCGGGCTTGCTGACCCTGGACGCGCCCCGCAAGGACGATATTCCGGCGGTGAAACCCCTGAAGTGGGACGTCAAGGCCGGCGTTGCATCCTTGAACGATCTGCACCGGTTGATCGGCAAGGTCCTCGGGGACATGACCGGCAGCCCCGTGCCCGAATCAGGCGACCTCATGGAATTCATCCAGCTGTCCTACAAGGAACTGGTTTGGAGCGCTCCGCCAAAGACCTCGGGCAAGTCCTGACCTGCGCGCACCCCTGTCTTCGCCGTACCCGCGCGAGCTACCGGACCCTCGAGCTCGCGCCCGGATAACCGCCCTCTGCGCCCGCACGCGCGAACTGGGCGAGCGTCTTCCAGTGGGACGGCGTGAGCTGCCTCGCCGGAGTGATCCAGATTTGCTCGGCTCCGCCCTCGAGCGCCGAGCGCAGGCTCCGCGCGAGCGCTTCCGGAGAAACGATGCCGCCCCGCCGCCCCCACAGGCCGATCGAGAGGAAGAACCCGTCCGGCCCGAACTCGTCATCGCAGTACGCCGCGACGCGCGCGCTGTTCTCCGGCGGCAGGCCTTCGATCGCGAAGTAGTCCCAGACGATGAATTCGTCGACCCAGGGGCGAAGCAGCGCGTAGTCCTGGCTGTACTCGGCCGAGTTTCGCGTGAGGTCGGGGCGGCTGAATTTCACGTCCAGGGCGAACTTTTTGCCGTGCCGGTGCACGGCCTCCGACAGCTTCTTCACGACTCCCGCCACTTCGCCCGAGCGCCAGGCGCCCAGCACCGGATCCTGCCAGTCGATCCGGCCCGAGGCGGTGCGCGGCCAGTCCGCGCGGCCCGTCGCCTTCGCAAAGGCGGCGAGGCTGCGCCCGTCGAAGCAGTGTCTGTCGTAGAAGAGTTCCGTGATCGCCACGGTGTCGGCGCTCGTCGCGGCCGCGAGCGCTTCCGTGGCCTCGATCAGGTGCCGGCCGAAATCCCCGTGGGCGAGGTCGATCAGGCAGACCATGTCCCGGCTGGCCCGGCCGTCCAGATCCACGGACGCGGCCTCGGGATGCAGGGCGAGGTAGCGCGAGGCGAACACGTCGAAGATCGCCGTGGTGCGATACCCCCGGGCCCGCAGCGCGGCCAGCGCCTCCTCGAGCATGTCGCCGTCGCTGCGCGCCTGTTCGGCGCTCCACCACTTTTCGTTTCCGGGCCAGCGGAAATGGGTCCAGTCGGCGCGGCCCGCGGACACGCCCACGCGGTTGACGTAGCGCGCTTCCGGAACGGCGAGCAAGCTCCGGTAGGAATCGCGCCAGTCGCGCCAGCCGTCGAAGTGGATCGCGACCGCCATCGTGCCCCGCTGGGCCACGAGCGGCGGCGCCGCGAGATCGGCTGCGCCGCTGGACGGAAGCCCGTGCTGCGCGCCCAGCCAGTATCCGCCCCCGGCCATCGACGCCAGAAGCAGCACGCCCGCGGCTGCGATCCAGGCACGCCGCCAGGCAACGGAGCGCGCGAGCGCGCGCGGTCCGCGCCGCTCGAGCTTGTTCCAGTCTTCGGACTCGCCCCGCGCTTCGGCCCAGATCGAATAAAGCACCACCGCGTTGTAGAAATGCGAAAAGAAGATCAGCAGGGCCGCATAAGGAAGATAGACGAGGTCGCGCGGCGCCCGGTCGAGCAGGATGGATACCACCGCCGCCGCGAGGAGGAACATCCATCCGAGATACGCGATCCATTCCCACTGCGTCAGGCTGAACTGGCCGCCCAGCACGGCGACCGGCAGCAGGACCACGGCCATCGCCTGCAAGAGCGGCACCGCGACCATGTTGAAGAAATTGAACGCGAGGAACGGGCCGAACGCGCCGTAGCGCGGGTTGCCCAGCATGTCCCGGTTGAGGAGCGCGATCTTGATGTAGCTGCGCATCCAGCGCACGCGCTGCTTCCACAGGCCCGCGAGCGTGTGCGGGCATTCGGCGAGCACGCGCGTCGCAGCGCCGTAGACGACGCGCACGCGGTGACGGTGCAGGCGGAAGGTGAGCTCGAGGTCTTCGCCCCAGATCTCGCGGAACCCGCCCACTTGCCGCAGCAGCTCCGCGCGGACGAGGCCCAGGTTTCCCGAGATGATCGGCAGCACGCCGATCATCGACAGCGCGCGGCGCACGAAGCCCGTGCCGATGTGGGAGGTGACGACGAGCATCTTCTGCAGGGCCCCGTGCGGATCGAGCGGCGTGTCGTTGCCGCTCACCGCGCCCACGCCCGGATCGATGAAATACGCGACGCCCGCGCGCAGCGTGTCCCGCTCGAACACGCTGTCGGCGTCGGTGAACAGGATGATCTCTCCGGTGGCCGAGGCCGCTCCGTGGTTGAGCGCCGCGGCCTTTCCGCCGTTCTCCTGGCGCAGAGCGCGCAGGCGCGGGTCGGAGAGAAACGGGGCGACCGCGGCCCCGGTCGCGTCGGTCGAGCCGTCGTCGATGACGATCACCTCGAAGCGCGGGTAGTCGCTCGCCAGCACCGAGGCGAGCGAAGCGGCGATGGTTTTTTCCTCGTTGAAGGCCGGGATCAGCACGCTCACCGGGGGCGCGTAATCCGCCTCGCGTGCCCGGCGCTCAAGGCGCCGCGCCCAGAAAGGATAGGCGAGCGCGAGCGGGAAGTACGCGAGCGACACCAGCCCGAAGTAGAAGCAGACCGCGCCGAAAAGGAAAAACAGGATGAAAGCGGCGTCGAGCATCATCCGAGGTGGCCCTTTCGATGCAGGCGGATCAGGGCGTCGAAGATGCCCGGCGCCTTGAGCGTGTGCGCGCCGATTCTCGCATTGATCTCGAGAACGCGGGGACGGCCGAGCGCATCGCGGCGGACGTCGATGTCCATCGGCCCGCAAAGGCGCAGGGCCGCGGCCGCGTCCCGCGCGAGCCGCGCCACGTCCTCCGCGTGGACCGGCTCGACCTCGAGCGCGTTCCCGACCCGGCCGTCCTTGAGAATCTTCTTTTCGAATACTTCGATGGCCAGCACCTCGTGCGGGGGATCGGGATGCGCCACGAGCAGCACATCGTATTCGGTTCCGGGCATGAACTGCTGCCACACGGGCTCAGCGCAGGCGGGGGCGACGCCGGGGCGGTCGTGCACCACGACGCCGCGGCCGCCGCGGCCCACTCGCGGGCGGGAGACCACCGGAAAGCCGAGCGCGCGCACCGGCGCCGAACCGGCGTCTCCGATCGCGCTCGCCGGAACCGCGATGCCGGCTTCGCGCAGCGCGCAGGCCGTGTCCCACTTGTCGTTGCAGATCCGGACCGGGTCCGGGTCGCCCACGTATACCGCGAAACCGCTCCGGCGAATATCGGCGGCGGCCTCGGCGAACTTGACCAACTCCTCGGATACGGTCGGCACGAGCCAGGAAATCTTCTGTTTCGCCATGATGTCCTGCAGCACCGGCACATAAGCCGGATCGACCGCCGCAGGAACCTCGAAGAAGAAATCGGCTGCATGCGGCACGACGCGCATGTCCACCGCGGTCACGGTGAAGCCGTTCGATTTGAGCGCGGTGACCGCCGCGATGCCCGACGGCCCTCCGACTCCGGTCACGAGCGCCGCTTCCCGGATCATTCCGCTTTCACGCCTCCCGCCTTTACCACCTTCGACCAGAGCTCGTACTCGCGCCGTATGAGCGCGGTGAGCTCCTCGGGCGTGCTGCCCACGGAGATCGAGCCTTGAGCAAGGAGGCTGGCCTGGGTCTCCGGCGCGTTGACGATCGCCGAGATGTCGCGCTGCAGCTGATCGACGATGGGCCGGGGCAGGCCCGCCGGCCCCAGTACGGCGTACCAGTAATCGATCTCGAACCCCTTCAATCCGGCTTCCGCGGTGGTCGGAACCTCGGGCAGGCCCGGATAGCGGCTGCGGCTCGCAACGGCGAGAGGCCTGAGCCGGCCGCTCTTGAAATGCTGCATGCCGGAGAGCACCGCCGCGAAGGTGATCTCCGTTTCGCCGGCGAGCATCGCGGTCATCGCCGGGGCGATGCCCTTGTAAGGCACGTGAGTTATCCGTATCCCGGTGAGCTGCATCATCAACTCGCCCCCGAGGTGCACGGGTGTGCCGATCCCGGAGGAAGCGAACTTGACCGCTCCCGGGTGCGCCCGGGCGTATTCGATCAGCTCCGCGAGGTTCTTTGCCGGCAGCGAGGGACTGGCGATGACCACCACGGGCGCGGTCGCGACGAGGGTCACGGGAGTGAAGTCCCGGTTGATGTCGAAAGGCAGATTGGGATAGAGCGCGGCGTTGCTCGCGTAGGACGAAAACGCCACGGTCAGGGTATGGCCGTCGGGCGCGCTCTTCGCCACGGTCTCGGTGGCGATGTTGCCCGCGGCTCCCGCGCGATTCTCCACGACGACGGGCTTTCCCCACAGCTCGGTGAGCTTCTGCGAGAGCAGACGCGCCATGATGTCGACGCCGCCCCCCGGAGGAAACCCCACCACAAGACGCACCGGCTTCGTGGGATACTGGGCCGAGGCGGGAAGGGAAACGAAAAAGAGGGCCAGCGCGAGCCCGTTGAGAAGTTTTTTCATCGCGACCCCCGAAAGCGGCGGTGCGACCACTTTAACATCCGCGCGCTCGCCGTGGGCTCGACACCGCTTGGGTCGGTGCGACGAAAGGGGGAGCCATTCCCGACACCTACGAAGTCTTCGCGATCCGGTACGCGAGCCTCTCCGGCCGCAAGGCGAGCGAGAATTTCATCGGCGGGGACCCGCACGAGAGCGCGAGCGATCTCGACTATTTCGTCTGGCTCGCGCGCTCGAAGGCCCGCACGTTCGTCATCGACACCGGCTTCGACGCCAGGGTCGGCGCTCGCCGCGGCCGCAGGATGGTCCATCCGCCCGAGCGCGCCCTGAAACTGCTCGACGTCGATGCGAAGAAAGTGAAGGACGTGATCGTCACGCATCTGCACTACGGCGACCCAAGAGCCCCGGGCCGAAGGCGCGGTTGGCGTAGAATCCAGCGCGAATGCCCCTAGCCGGACCGTCGGGACCGTGCCGATGAAAAGACTGCCCGCCCTTCTCCTCGCCTTGCTTGCGCTGCCGAGCGCGAGCGCGGACGCGCAGAGCTACCCGAGCCGACCGGTCCGGATGGTCGTGGGTTTCCCGCCGGGCGGCGGCACGGACGTGGTCGCGCGCATCATCGCGCCCGGCCTCTCGGAGAATCTCGGCCAGCCGGTCGTGATCGAGAACCGGCCCGGGGCGACCGGCACCGTGGCAGCGGCCATGGTCGCAAGATCGCCCGCCGACGGCTACACCCTCATGATGGGCCACGTTTCGGTGAACGCCATCGCGCCGAGCCTCTTTCCGAATCTGCAGTACGACGTCTCCAAGGACTTCGCGCCGGTCACGCTCGCCGCCTCCGTCCCGCATTTCATCGTCGTGCACCCTTCGCTCCCCGTGAATTCGATCCGGGAGCTGATCGCCTACGCAAGAGAGCGGCCGGGCAAGCTCTCCTTTCCTTCCGCGGGCAACGGCAGCACCCCGCATCTCGCGGGCGAGATCTTCAAGAGCATGGCGGGATTGAATATCGTGCACGTGCCCTACAAGGGCAGCGGCCAGTCGATGGCGGACCTGCTCGCCGGGCAGCACCAGGTCGCGTTCGACACGGCGCCCGCCGCGGCGCCTTATGTGCGCTCGGGAAGGATGAGGGTGCTCGGGGTTTCGAGCGCGAAGCGCGTTCCCGAATACCCCGAGGTGCCGACCGTCGCCGAAGCCGGGGTGCCTGACTACGAGGTCATCACCTGGTACGGCGTCTTCGCCCCGGGCGGGACCCCGAGCGCGATCGTCAATCGCCTGCACGCGGAGATCGCGAAGGCGATGCAGGCGCCCGCCACGCGCGCGCGGCTTGCGGAGGCCGGAGCCGACGGCACGGTCACGCGCTCGCCCGAGGAGTTCGCCGCGATCGTGCGCGCCGACACCGCGCGCTACGCGAAGATCATCAAGGATGCGGGACTGAAAATAGACTGAAGGGCCGACGGATGAGAGTGACGAGCAGCGGAGAGACGCTCGGCGCGACGATCGAAGGGCTCGATCTCGCGAAGCCGCTCACGCAGGAGGAATTCGACGCCGTGCTGAGCGCGCTCGGAGAGCGCGGCGTGGTGCGCTTTCCGCGCCAGGAACTCACCGGCCGGCAGCTCGCCGATTTCAGCGCGTGCTTCGGGAAGCTGGAGATCAACGTCGCCAACGCCTTCCAGGAGCCGGGGATTCCGGAGGTGATGATCCTCTCCAACATCGTGGAGAACGGCAAGCCGATCGGCCTCGCCGACGCGGGGCAGGACTGGCACACCGACATGTCCTACAGCAGCACGATCGCGCTTGCGAACGTGCTCTACGGCATCAAGATCCCCAGGCGCGGCGGCAAGCCGCTCGGGGCGACCGAGTTCGCGAACATGCATGCCGCGTACGACGGCCTGCCGGCCGAAATGAAGCGCGACCTCGAGGGCATGACCGTGCTGCACGACTTCAACAAATTCTGGGAGATGATGAGGCGCGAAAAAGGGAGCCGGCGCCCGCCGCTCACCGAAGCGCAGAAAAAGGCGAAGCCGCCGGTGTCTCATCCGGTTTTTCTCACGCATCCGATCACCCGGCGCAAGGTGCTCTACGCCAATCCGGGCTATTCGATCCGGATCAACGGGCTGCCGGAAAAGGAAAGCGGCGAGATGCTCGAGTTTCTCTTCGAGCACCAGTTGAAGCCCGAGTACCGCTACGCCTTTCACTGGCAGGAGGGCGACGTCCTCATGTGGGAGGACATCGGCACGATCCACAACGCGGTGGCCGACTACGGTCCCGGGGAGCACCGTCTCATCAAGCGCTGCCAGGTGATGGCGACGATGTTTTACGGAGAGGGAAGGGCATGAAAAAGGAGGAGCGATGAAGAAAACATTGGCCGCGCTTGCGGCCGCGGCCTGGTGCGGGCTTACCGGCAGCGCCGGCGCACAGAGCTATCCCGCGAAGCCGGTGAAGGTCCTGGTCGGCTTCGCCGCCGGCGGCCCCACCGACGTGATCGCGCGCATCGTCGCGCAGGACATGACCCAGTCGCTCGGCCAGTCCTTCGTCGTCGAGAACCGGCCCGGAGCCAACGCCATCATCGCGACCGAGGCGGTGGCGCGATCCGCGCCGGACGGCTACACGCTGCTTTTCTCCTCGCTCTCGCTCCTGGTGAACGCGATCCTGATGGAGGGCAAGGTCCAATACGATCCTTTCAAGGACTTCGCGCCGGTGAGCAACGCGGCGGTGCTGCCGATGGTGGTGGTGACCAGCCCGGAGACCCGCATCAATTCGATGCAGGACCTGATCGTGCGCGCCAGGGCGAAGCCCGGGGAACTGAGCTACGCGACCTCCGGCAACGGCGGCTCGACGCATCTCGCCGGGGCGATGCTCGAGAATTTCACCGGCACGAAAATGATCAACGTTCCGTTCAAGGGCAACGGCCCGGCGCTCGCCGAAGTGATGGCGGGCCGCGTGACCTTCATGTTCTATCCCATCGTCGGCATCGCCGACCAGGTATCGGCGAAGCGGCTGAAAGTGCTGGCGGTCGGCACGCCCGGGCCGCATGCCGATTTTCCCGCGGTGCCCACGCTCGAGCAATCGGGCTTGCCGGGATTCGAGGAGACCGCGCCCTGGGTGGGCGTGCTCGCGCCGGCAGGCACGCCCGCGCCGGCCGTCAATCGTCTCGCCGAGGAGATGCGCAAGTCGCTCGCCAGGCGCGAGACGCAGGAGCGGATGAAAGCCCTGGGCGCAGTCACCGTCGCCGACACGCCGGCCGAATTCGCGGCGTTCCTGAAAAAGGACTATGAACGCTGGGCGCGCGTCATCAAGGCCTCCGGGGTGAAGGCCGAGTGAACGCGGCGAGCGGGCTTCGCGGCGCCGCAAGCGAGGTTTCGGCCCCTGCAGCATCTTCCTGCCCCGCGTCCCGGCGTGCCTCCGCGCGCGTCCTGCGCGCCTGGAACATCGCGGACCTGCGCCGGGTCGCGAAAAAGCGCCTGCCGCGCGCGATATTCGATTTCTTCGACGGCGCCGCGGAGGACGAGACCACGCTCGCCGACAACCGCGCCGCCTTCGAGCGCGTGCGCATCGCCCCGAAAATGCTCGCCGGCGTGGCGCGGATCGACACCTCGGCCGCGATTCTCGGCGCGCGCTCGAAGCTGCCGATCGCCGTCGGGCCCACTGGCGGCATCGGCTTCGGCTGGCCGTTCGCCGATGTCGGCGTTGCGCGCGCCGCCGCGGCGGCCGGAATCCCGTACACGCTTTCGACCATGGCAACCGCTTCGATCGAGCGCATCGCGCGCGAGGCGGGCGGGCGCCTGTGGTTCCAGGCCTACATCTTCCGCCAGCGCGGCATGACGATGGGCCTCATCGAGCGCTCGCGGCAGTTCGGCTACGAGGCGCTGATGGTCACGGTGGACGTGCCCGTCGGGGGCAAGCGCGAGCGGGACTTTCGCAACGATTTTGCGATCCGCTTCCGCTTCACGCCGAGGAACGTGCTGGATTTCGCCTCGCGTCCCGGCTGGGTGCTCTCGGTGCTCAGGCACGGCATGCCGGTGCTGGAAAACGTGGCGGATCTGGCTCCGGAGGCGAAGAGCACCGCGGAGATCGCGTCCTCGGTCGGGCAATTCTGGGACGCGGACTTCGACTGGGACGGCCTGAAGGAGATGCGCGATCGCTGGCCGGGGAAGATGCTGGTGAAAGGAATCCTGCGCGCCGACGAGGCAGATCGGCTCGCAGGCCTGGGCATAGACGCCGTGGTCGTGTCCAACCACGGCGGGCGTCAGCTCGACGGCGCGGTGGCGGCGCTGGATGCGCTTCCGCCTATCGTGCGCGCGGTGAAAGGCAAGATGAGCGTGCTCGTGGACGGCGGCGTGCGCCGCGGCGTGGACGTCGTCAAGGCGCTCGCGCTCGGCGCCGAGGGCGTGATGCTCGGCCGGGCGACGCTCTACGGCGCCTGCGCGGCGGGCGAGGCGGGCGCGGCGCGTGCGCTCGATATCCTGCGAGACGAGCTGGTGCGCGCCATGCAGCTCTCGGGTGTGCGCTCGGTGGGCGAGATCGGCCCGGACCTGCTCGCGAATTGAGAAAGGAGAAACCATGACATCGGTCAATCGGAGGCTGGTTCTAAAAGGCGCCGCGCTCGGCGCGCTCGCCTACACCGTGGGAGGCGCCGAAGTTTTTCTCTCGCCGCGCGAGGCGCTCGCTCAAGGGCTTCCGCTCAAGGTGCTTTCGGCCGACGAGCGTGCCGCGCTGGAAGCGCTGGGTGACACGCTGCTGCCCGGCGCGAAGGACGCGGGGCTGGCGCACTACGTCGACCAGCAACTGAGCGTCGATCCGGGTGAGTGCCTGCTGCTCGCCCGCGCCCTCGGCATCATGCCGCCCTACGCCAATTTCTACCGCGCCGGCCTCGCCGGGCTCGACCAGTCCTGCGCGAAGACGCACGGCCTGAAATTCGCCGCACTTGCGCCTGAAAAACGCAGCGAGTTCGTCGAGCAGATCCGCCAGAAGGTTCCGGAGGGCTGGAGCGGGCCGCCGTCGCCGTTTTTCTATTTCGTGTCGCGCGGCGACGCGGTCGACGTCTACTACGGGACCGTCGAGGGCTTCGAGCGGCTCGGCATTCCCTATATGCCGCATATCGTTCCCATGAGGAGGTGGTAATCATGGCCAACGAAAAAGTCGATGTCGTGATCGTCGGCGGCGGCGCCTCCGGAATCCTGCTCGCCGCCAAGCTCGGCCAGGCGGGAAAGAAGGTCGTGATCCTCGAGATGGGTCCGCCGCTCGGTCTCGATGACCTGGTGAGCTCGCAGATCTGGTCGCGGCGCCTGAAGTGGGGCGGCGTGCCGGTGATTTCCGAGGGCAAGAATCCCGTCGGCCACAACTTCCAGTCGGGCTGGGGCCTGGGCGGCGCCGCAATGCACCAGTTCGCCAACTGGCCGCGCTTCCACGCCGAGGATTTCCGCGTCAAGACCCAGTACGGGCG
>Ga0180082_1000059_pt1 | contig 16556 bp, 18 predicted proteins | sample EasRiv660_16_10D_FD_121780 | JGI IMG/M metagenome (GOLD analysis project Ga0180082, IMG submission 121780) | Soil microbial communities from meander-bound floodplain in the East River, Colorado, USA - East River metaG ERMLT660_16_10D | ecosystem: Environmental > Terrestrial > Soil > Floodplain ...
ACGATTCTGCCGTCCGTGCATGGCACGCCAGACGTGATTCGTACCTGAACGTCGGTGCGCCCGGTCATCACTCGCAAGATGCCGTTGAGCATCGGCAGCATGTCAGTCATACGGCGAACGGCGCGGAACGCCCGCGCCGCTTCTGCGGTACTGTCACGGGGACCGAACGTCCCAGCGAAGGCTGTCGGTGGTCGGTTCAAGACCACACCTTGAGTGCGCTTCATGATCCCACCGTCCGAACAGACTTGATGATCATGTCCATGACTGCTGGCTCCATGCCGTCGATGACTGCACGCCGGTACGCCTTTTCGAAGGAGTAGTTGCGGGTCTTCTTGGCAACCTTGATCTGAGCACGGAGACCCCAAGCGATCGGCAGCGTGCCGTCCGCGATCATGCCGCGCAGGTCATGTGCAACCTGCATGATCTGATCGACGGTCTTGTCGGGGATGTCATAGCCGATGTCGTTGCAGTGTGCCTTGATGATCTGACGCTCGACCGGCTCGGTCGGAAGGTCAAACCAGATGGGGGACACGCGGTCAATCTCGGCAGCGCTCATCGGCTCTGCGCCCACGTACAGCGGGTCCCAGCCGGGGTTCTGAGCAAGCAGCAGATAGTTGGCATCGTGCTTGTGAACCTTGATGCCGCCTCGTCCAGCCTTGTCGATCGACACTTCCTTGGTGCCGTCAATGGCGGGCCGCAGGAATTCGTAGATGTCCTGCTTGAGGTTCGGCTCATCCACCAGCATAACGGCTGGCTTGTCGAACCACTCAGCGAAGCGACCGCGGTAGAACTGGGTGACCGGCGTGCCGGAGGCGGGGTCGGTCTCAAGTTCCTTGGTCCCGATGAAGTCGTCAGACTCCGATCGCTTCTCGACCACGATCCTGATGAAGGGCAGGTCCATCAACCAAGCCAGGTAGCACCCGGCTTCGGACTTGCCGGTACCAGCACCACCCACGAAGAGTGGAGCTTCGCCGTCGAGTAGTTCGCAGGCCAGATCGTAGAGCAGGCCAGCGTGATCGACGTACAGGTCTGGGCGCATGTTGCCGTAGGTCTCCCGCGGGTCGAAGCCACAGAGCTTCTCGCCGTTGTAGATCGGGAGGAACTTCGGCTCATGGAGACCTTCGGGGTCCTCAATCTTGCGCCATGCGCGGATGGACTTCTCCGCATCTTCGGCCGTGACCGGCCTGTCGGAGAAGTACGATCGGGGATCGACCGCGTGCCGAGAAGCTTCGACAACCAGGTCGGGCAGCACGGGCGGGGGAACGGGGATCGGAGCCAGATGACTGTAGTCCTGGCTCATGATCATGCCGTTGGTGCTGGTGCCGTTCGGCCCGTTCAGGCCGGTGCCACAGTTCGCCGCTTCCCGAAGGTAATTGCGGGGGAAGAGCAAACGCCCCTTCGCAGAGCAAAGGGGTGCATCGTAACCAAGTTCGGTCTTGACGATCGGGCCAGGAATGAACCACTGACACGACGTGCAACTGAACGGCTTTTCAATGTCGGGGACGGGAGCCTTCTGGCTCATCACGACGGAGACTTGGGGATTGCCGAAGCCGATCGATGCCGTGGTGTCCCAGGTGTCGTTGCCAGCAATCGGAGGATTGCTGCCAAACGACGGGCAGGTCTCAGCGAGGCCTTCCAGTAGACGCCTGTGATCGTCGGAGTCTGTCGTGTTTGGCGGGGTCGTCAGTACTCGGCCTGTCGTTGGACAGAAGGCACATCCGATGGAAGCGTTGTACTCGCCCATCATCTGATCTGCCGACCGATAGCTTGGACACTGCAAACATGACTTGCCCACAGTCACCGGAGTAGGTGTGTTGGTCATGTCGGGATTGCCTTTCAACTTGTCGGGATTGTCGGGGATTGGTGTTCAAGACCACCGGAAAAGTCTGGTTGTCCAGACCTTTCCGCTGGGCTTGAACGGTGCGCCTGGGCCAGAGACAGGTATGGCCCAAGCGCACCGAACCTTGTTCAGCGGGCGATGACTTCGAAGTCCACGTCAACGCCGAAGTCCTCGGCCCACTCTGCGATGTTCTGCATGGCGGCTTCCACCATGTCGGGGTCGCGGTCGGGATCATCAGCAGCGTGGCTGCCGATCACACGGAGGCAGACTTTGATGTCGCCCAGGTCGTGGTCATCTGTCACGATCGGATCGCGCAGATAGGCCGAGACCTCATCTGGTGAGAATGTCTTTGTGGTGGTCATGTTCTTTTCCCCTTTGTGGGTTCTGGTTGTCGGGACCGAGACTTCGGCCATTCGGGTATTATCTCATGAAACTTGGTTCTTGTCAATCGATATCTGCGATTTCTTGTCGGGGGCGGCGATTCCGAAGTTGGTTGATCCGCGCCCAAGTGAGCGCGAGGACAACTAACGCTGCCCCGCCGATGACATCGATGTTCACCTTTCACTGTCCTTGTCGAGTCGTTCGGCGGCTTCCTCGATCACAGCGATGTTCTCTTCGTTGGTGAATCGTCGGGGATGAATTGCCAGCAGGCGAAGCCGATCGCTCAGTTCTCCATCGGACAGCCGACGCGCCAGCATTCGGGGACCGTAGGTGCTGCGCTCGCCCTTGGGGAGCGGTGGCATGTCTGGCACCATACGCTGGACGGTCTCGGCCATGGTCTCGGCGTCAGCAGGTGGCATGACTGGACGTTGTGCGGCAACGAAATCTTCACACATCTTGCACATCACAAGACCTCCTGCCAGTTGCGCTCATCAGATTACCTTTCGGCTCACAGGCGATGCGGGATGCGTCGTCAGCACGCTAAGCGTGGAGCCTGGCCCGTTGTCGGGGCCAGGACTTTCTACTGTCCCGCGGTGGCTTCGATTACGTCACTGATGCCGTGGTACGGGCAACCAGGTTCGGTGAAGAACACGTTGCAGGTGCATTCGTCGTGGACGTGACCAGAGTGCATACAGACTCCGTTGTCCCAGCGAAACTCGGCACAGGGATCAATGCCGATGATGTTGTCTGGATGGAACACCTGGACTCTATCAGATCGGTCCAGCCGCACACGGACCCCGTAGATATCGGTGTCATGAAGGTGAGACCGTGTACGGCCCAGCACGGTACCGTAGCGTAGACCTTGCATCCATGCATCGGTAGCGGGGTGAGTCTCCACGCGATCACCAGGTTCGAAGGGGTGGATCGGATTCTTCATGATCACACCGCCAAGTCGATGATGCACTGGATTTCGGTCTGCATCGTGTTCTTGATGGTCTCGACGGGGTACCCTTGTCGGATCGCGTCGTGGATGAAGATTTCGATTCCGCCGACCAGGTTGGCGTAGTCCACGCCGAGCCGACCGTCGAAGGCATTGACTGGAATATCGGCGGGAGCCGTGACCTTGTTGGTCGGCACGTGCCAAGGATTGCCGGTACCGGCGTTAGGAAGGCACACGAAGCCGTCCGAGCCGTCCGACCCCATCTTGGCCCAACCTGTGATTTCGGGCGGGGGAGTGTTGTCGCTCATACAGTAGAGCAACCTTGCGCCGCAAGCTTCGCAAACGGCTTCGTCCCCAACTTCGGGGTGTGTAAAGGTGGTGGTCATGTCGGGATTGCCTTTCGTGATCTGGGTGAGCGGGGTGCTCATCAGTGCGTTGTTTCGCAGACTAGCCCTAGACGCCGTTGTCCAGGGCTACGTTTCTTGCACCCCTAGGTTGTTACTTCACCATCCAAGTCGTCGTGTCGTCGTACTTGTCGGTGCGGAACTGGAACACCGCGCAATTCCCAAGGGCGGCGACGATACGCTTGGCATCGGCTAAACTTGTTGTCGAGCAGATCACGCGTCGATCGCCCAACGACCGAACGTGGAAGGTGTAAGACATCACGGGAGAAACACCGTCCGCTGGGGTCATCGGGATCGGCTCAACTTTGGGTGAGTAGTCGATCACGCTTTTCCAGCTACTCCGTTCGACCTTTGTCACGACCTTGGGAAGTTGCGGGGTCGTGGCGAAAGCCGATGTGACCAAGCAGAACTTGTCGGTCGGTGTCGGTCGGCTGTAGACGATTGTCCGATAGCCGGGCTTCTCGCCGTACTTGACCTCAAAGACCACGACGGCCTGGGTCTCGCCCATCATCGCAGCCTTCAGAATTTCGCCGCTACGGGGCTTGGTTTCTTGCCAACCATTATCGTTGGTCGCGCAGCGAGCCGCGATACTTTGTCGGATATTCTCGAAGTTTGGAACTTCGGGGAGAAGGTCTGAATTGCTAGCACCTTCTCCCATTGTCAACGTAGGAACTTTGGTAGTCATGTCGGGATTGCCTTTCTGGTGTTGGTAGGGGTACTTGAGATGTTGTGATAGCGGAGACTTTCATCAATGAGGCGCAAGTTATCGCACCTTTGGCAATAGCACCTTCCGCGTGAATCATCGGGATAAGGCAACGGTCCCGCGTCGAGCGTCGAGCGTCGAGCGTCGAGCGTCGAGCGGGGATCGATGCGGGAGACCACGGAGACCCCGCTACGTGACCGCGTGAGCGTCGATCGGCGGGGAGATGTATGAAGGTACCCCGCGGGATGCATACCCCGTGGTAGGACCGTGTGCGGGGTCTCCCGCGTCGAGCGGGGATCGAAAAGGTGCACGCGGTCGATAACGGTATCTTCGACGGAGACCCCGCTAGAAGGTCCTAGGATCGGCGCGGGTAGGGGTGAAGGTACTAACATAGCCAAACGGTCGCGGGGACCGTTAGAAGTCATTACACCGTGAGAAGATAATGCAACGGAGACCCCGCTAGGTTCCGATCGATCGGGGGACGCGACAATACCCGACCAAAGTGGTCGGGTTTCAACTTTTCGGATCGCGGTTACCGTTGGCATATCGTCAAGCTTTCCGTTTGAAGAAAGCCTCACGACGCGCCAACGGGGTCGGGACCGAAGTCCCGACCCCGTGAGCCGATCACGCTAGGCCGAAGTACTTCCAGCCATTGGTCTCGCATCCCGCTAGGGCTTTCGCCGCGGCGGAGATGGACTTGTGAGCGGTCCCGTCGGCTGTGACGTAGGTCACATTGTTCTCCGTGTCATGGGAGACCGTGACCTTGTGGTCACCGTGTGCAAGGACCGTACCCTCGGCGGGGACCGTGTGCGGGGTCACCGTGCGGGGTGCGCGGTCTCCGTGGTCTCCCGTGGCGCGGGGTGCCTTGGTGACGTAGGCCGCGATCCGCTCGGTGAGCGTCGAGACCTTTTCGGGGACCGTGGCCGCGTCGATCAATGCCTTCTCATCGGGGGACACGTCGCCCGGATCGGCACCTTCGAACAGGTGTTCGATCCAAGTCGATGCCTCCGTGAGATGTCGGCCGATCGCGGAAAGCGTCGAGAGTCGATCGATAATGACCTTCCGCTCCGCGGCGGGATCGATCGGGCGGGATGCCTTCGACGGGACCTTCATCGCGGTCATGGCCGCGGCGACCGTTTCGCGCCGAGTAGCGGGGACACTCAACTTCTCACCGAGTGTCGCGGGATCGGCAAGGGTAGCGGGATCGGCAACGATCGCGGCGACCGTTGCATTGTAGGTCGCGTCGAGAAATTCGCGACCGTTGGGGACCGAAGCGAACAACTTCGCCGCGTCATCGGCGGAGATGGTCGGATCGATGAAAGCCGCGGCCGCGTGGTCGCGCCTTTCGGAAACGGGGACCTTGGTCTCCGTTGCGGGGACCGTGGTCTCCGCGACTTCGGGGACCGTGGTCTCCGTGGTGGTGGTGGTCATGACTTTGCCTTTCGGGGTGAGATGTCCCGCGGGGTGCGGGGTCGATGCTCACGTTACACCGTTGTTCGGGGGATGCAATAGGGAAACGGAGAAAAGTCGCTAGTGTGACGGAAGTCACACAGGCCGACGTTGACATCGGGGGATGCGGGGAGTAACGGGGCGGATCGTACACATGTTCGATCGGTCGGGATCGGCTCGACGCGGCCAACGGGAGACCACGGGGAGAAGGTGCAACGGTCCCCGCTCGACGGGATCGACCCCGCGCCGATCCGCTCGACGGGATGCACACGGGGAGAAGGGGACGCTCGACGCTCGACGCAACAACCACGGGATTCTGTTAGGTATACCTAACGACGAGTGTAGGTGCCGGCACTACACCGAGCGTAAAGCTAACCTAACAAGATCGGGGTGCGGATCGGCTCGACGCTCGACGGGGATCGGGGACGCGGAGCGGGAGAAGGTCCCCGTGTGACCCCATTGGTACCCCGTTTCCCGCGTGGTCTCCGATCGGGAGAAGAATGACCTACGGTAGCCAAACGGGGTCGCGGAGCGGGAGAAGGCAACGTGAGCGGAATAGCGGGATGTGTGACCTAGGTCACATACGGGATCGGCGGGGATCGGCGGGGATTAACCACGGAGAGTGAAAAGAGCTCATCATAATCGACCACGGAGAGTGAAGCCCGATCGCGGCTCGACGTTTCTGTACCGATATAGCGATACCCCTAGGGGTATGACTCATCGGAGAAATACCGCGTGACCACGGGGTATGGTCGCGGGGATGCTCGACGCTCGACGGGGTGCCTGTGACGTAGGTCACGTAGGCATACTTAATAGATTGATTACGTGTGACTTAGCGTCGATGGATAGTGTGCAAAGATATGATGAGAGTGATAAAGATAGTCTCACGGTACGCTCTATATGACAACAGATAGATTGTGGATAACGTGATCTTGGGGCGGGGATACTTGGTAATGTGGAGGGTAACGTGAGTGTACTTAGGGTCAAATTGAGAGCATCTTTAGGGACTAAATGAAGAGGAATTTGAGAACTATAGTACTTGACCCCGCCCCTAACGCTCTTTGCATTGATCTTAATACGCTCCGTCGATCACCTTGCTATAGAGTACCGATAGCGTAGACTATCGGTCCTATAGAATCCTTGGAAGGTACTGGACCCGCCCCTTTAAATCCAGACCGGCCCCCTCAGTTGCGCTCTTAGGCCACAATCCACGCGCACCAAATTTCTAGGAAGGTAAGGCGAACATGTGTTCGCTTTATGTGGGGTACGTATGTGGGGTAACTGGGGTATGTACTCCGGTCCTCCCCATACCCCACCTAAAGGGTATGTGGGGTAGCTGGGGTACAACTGGGGTACAGCATCCATACCCCACATCTTTAGGAACACATGTTCGACAGATAGTATCTTATACGTAGAAGTAAATAAAAGAAATACCTATACATCATATATATATAAGTATATATACTTGTATCTTCTTTTGTGTGTATATATCTAAGTATGTATGTGGGGTAACTGGGGTACGCATTTCATACACAACCTCGAATCGTCATGATTCATCATGGGTGCCATTCTTGTGTACCCCCGCGTATTCGTGGTTCGGAACAAATTCCATACCCCAGTTACCCCACCTAACTTCTTAAAGATAAATCTGGTCTCTCTTACGACCCTGGACGAGCGCGATTTCGGGTGCTACGATGATCCCTCATGGCCGAACCAGATGAGACTCAAGACATGCCCGATCCAGATGCACCTTCCGGTGATCTGGCCCCACCCATGGAGATGAAGATGGACAAGACAAGTGATCCACAGGATGTGGACAAAGCTGTGGATTTCGCTCCCCCCGAAGAGAGTGTGGTCGTGCTCGTCACCGACGCGGCCGACGACCCCGGCTACGACTTCCCGCATGTTGCACTGCGCCAAGGCGTCATGGGCGAAGCCCGCATCCAGTTGATGCAAGTGCTCGGGATGGATGTCAACCACCCGTTCGATGCTGAGGTCGAGGAAGCCCTGCGAAGCAGGTTCCCCGACTTCGACGGCCAGGTCTCGGAAGAGCAGTGGATCGCGCTGGTCGAAACCGACCCGCTCGCCTAGACAAGGAGAAGAAATGGAACAAGCACTTGCGTTTGGAACGATTGGCTTGCTCGCAAGCAAGGTGATCGAGATGCTGAAGTACTTGCGAAACAAGGACATGAACGGAGCCTTCACCCTGGCGGCGGTCTGGATCGCCGGAGTGGTGAGTACGGTTCTGGCGGCAGCAGCCAAGGTCACCGAGACCCTGGTGCTGCCCGGAACCAGTATTCCCCTGGGGACACTCGACGGAGCAAGCCTTGTGCTGATCGGTCTGACACTGACAAGCACCATCGGCACCGTCTACGACTTCAAGAAGGCTCTCGACAACGGCGACTCTGCCAAACAACCCCCGTTACTTGGCAGCGGCCCGGTGAACAACGCCTGAATTTCGCAAGACAGTTCGTGACGGACACGTGTGGTGTGGTAGCGTGTCCGTCATGGCTGAACCAATCCAGATCAACCTGACAGGGGTCAACCCCAGTACGGTTCACCTTCACATCACAATGTCAGGTAGCAACGAAGAAATCCTGTCCCGACTCACTTCAATGGAGAACACCATGTCCGCACTTTCCGAAGCAGTTGACGCCCTCATCGAGCGAATCAACACAGATGTCACCGAACTTCAGCGCCTTCTTGCCGAGAAGGACGCCCTCCTGCAGGCTGCTCTGGCGACCGACGCCGCCGACGCCGCCACGATCGCAGACCTCACGGCGCAAAACGACGCCAAGAACGCCGAGATTGCCGACACGATCGCCCGCATCCAGGCGATCGACCCGGTGACGGATTTCCCTCCGGCTGGGTGACTGACAGCGACACAGAAGTCACCCCGGTCATCCACGGTGTGAAGTCAATGCTTCGCACCGTGGATGATCACGGCACCAGGTACACGTGTCTGATGTTCGTGTGTCCTGGTTGCGGGACGGGACACACCGGCTTGCACATGCTCCCGGTCAACACGACAGCCAAGTCGCCGTCGTGGACTTGGGACGGCAACCTGGAAGCACCGACGCTCTCCCCGTCGATCCTGACGCGGTGGACAGACAAGTTCGTCTGCCATTCGTTCTTGCGGGTGGGTGTGTTTGAGTATCTTGGTGACTGCACGCACAAGTACGCCAACCAACAGGTGCCGATCCCCGATCTTCCCGATTGGATTCTTCATGAACCCGACGAAGAGTAACCAACCCTGCACGCATCGGGACCAGATACGGTCATTTCGCGCTTAAAATGCTTGAAAACCAGCGCGAAACGGCACGAATCTGGTGAAATTGGGCAGAGAAACGGTCTCTTTTGGTCAATTCCGGAGCCATTTCGGGCACTATTTCAAAGAATTCGCAACTAATTTGGCAAGACATTTGACACCATTTCGGGCCGGTGTTACGTTCGGGGACCCACATACCCCCTGGTAGATGCTCTGTTTCGTGAACGGAGGGACCCAAGGGCCGAACACACAGAGAGCCACGCTGTGAACAATGCAACCGAAATAGCCAAGTTGTTAGCAGGAAATCTCATCGAGCGCCGTGACGTGAAGGCGATTCAGGCATCGAACGGCGATTACTGGCCGCATCGAGATGGACCGCAGCAGAACTACAACGATCGCCCGCTGATTCCGTTCAGCTTGGACAGCTTGGTTGCCCACGTCGAGGGCCGTCAGACCTTCGGTCACTACTTGGTGAACCCCGAAACTGGAACAGTCAGGTGCTTCGTGTTCGACATCGACTTCAACAAGAACAGCATCTACTTTCCTGACGGGCCAGACAACCCGAGTGTGATGATCAATCCCAGAGAGGTCTGGGCGGGACCAACAACACAAGCCAAGCGTGATCTTGCTCTACAGGTCTACGCGATGGCTGACGGTCTCGCCAAACGCACACAGAAACTGTTGGGCTGCAAGGTCATTGTCTGCTATTCGGGCAACAAAGGTCTGCACGTCATCGGCTGTCTGGACCCGCGGACGCCAGCAGATCAGGCTCGCGCTTCAGCCGTTCAGGTGTTGGAGTCTTTAAAGGTGTTTGAGCCACTCAAGGGAAACAACTTCTGGAAGCACACGATCGGCTATCCGAGCCTGGAAATCGAGGTCTTTCCCAAGCAAGACGGTGTGAAATCTGACGGCTACGGCAACCTGGTGAGGCTCCCGTTGGGGATCAACCGCAAGAGTGGGAAGCCTTCGTTCTTCTTGCGACTCGACGTGGAGTTTGGCAAGTTCGTCATCGATGACCCGCTTGAAGTTCTGACAGCAGGGAGTCTCCGATGAAGGTGCTCTCAACCGAAGAGGTCGTCACAGCAGTTACGGAATCTCTGATCAACATGGCGGCGATTATGGCTCCGATCATGGAAGCTATGTCTGGTTACAAGGCACAACTTCAAGATCAGGGGTTCTCTGAATCTACCGCTGAACAGATGTGCGTCGAATATCACAAGCTGATCATCGACAGAATTCGGGGTTAGCTGTGCCAGCCCCTGATATTCCTCGCCTACCAGATGAGTCTCTGACTGACTACGTGCGGCGGCGCGCCGCTATCCTTGGCATCGAATTGCCAGAGAAACCACCCGACATCCCACCACCTAAACAGGAAAAGTACTTCGATCCAGATTTGGTCCCCGACGATCCAACACCAGACAACTTCAAGCGCGAGCGCATGGAGATTGACGCAGTACTCAATCGCCTGGACATTGTGGAAGCCTACAACCTTTACTGTCGCAAGATGGTCTGTGATCCGAAGGGTAAGACTGAATCGATCATGGTCTCTTGTCCATTCCCTGGACACGAAGATCGCCACCCATCTGCCTGGTTGACGCTCGACAAAGGGGACGGCGGCGTCGGTAACTGTCCACAGGACGGCGGGTTCGACAAGTACGACATCGCAGCTTGGCGTTACGGGTTTGACGTGCCTGGTTACAAGGACGGCAAGAACTTCCCAGAGTTACGGCGACGTATGGCGGAAGGTCTTGGCTGGACGCTGATGGTGGCGGGAAAAGAGTCGTGGCTGGAGAGAACCCAGCCATTGACACAAGAGACACCGAAACAAGAGGCACCGGCAACTGAACCAGTTGCAACTTCGCAATCGGACGTAGCGCCGCCGATTGAATCGGAAGATGATGATGCAATTTCTCCATACCCACTTCATACCCACTTCGAGAATAACGAAGATGACGAAGAAGCCGGGTTCAACTACGCGCAGCTTCCAGTCATCTTGGAGGGAGAGGACAACTTCTTGCGAGCATGGATGACTGAGATGTCGAAATCGACTCAGCCAAATGAATTCTACTTTTTCCTTGGTCTTCTGGCTCTTGGTCTCGCTAGTCACAACAATGTGATACTTGTAGATGAAACTCCGGTTAGGTCGAACTTGATGATTTGCTTGGTTGGTGGAACTGGAACTGGCAAGTCACGCAGCATCGACTGGTTCAAGATGTTGTTACGTCAAGCTGTTCCTTATCACTACGACACTTCGGCGGGCGTGCGTATCATCTCTGGTACAGGATCAGGCGAGGATTTGATCGATCAACTGGTCAACATCACCACAGACCCGGTGACGAAAGACAAGACAAGTCATCCAGTACATGCCATTTATCTCGAATCTGAGATGGAAGGTTACATGGCAAGGATCAATCGCGCAGGCTCAACGATGCGATCAGTTTGCATGAACTTCAATGACTCGTCTGATGACGTGATACGTAGTTCAAGGTCGGGCGGCATGGCGATTGCCAAGGGACATTACCTGAGTACGTTGACCACAACTCAACCGAAACGACTTAGCCACTTACTGACAACAGGTGACGCGTCGAGTGGATTCTTGAATAGATGGATCTTTCCGTTTGGAACGGAGAAGTTCAGACCATCGATTTCGGATGTAAAGATCGATCTGACTGAGGCCGCTGACCTACTTGCCAAGGTTCGTGGGTGGGCATCAGGTGGCAAAGAAGTTTCACTGAAACTTGATCCCGAGGCAGTGAAACTGTGGGACGAATTGGTGCAAACCGAAATTCGGCAGATGGAGGCTACTGATAACTTACTGGTATCTCGCATCGAACTGATCAGCAAGAAGATACTGCTGACTTTTGCGATTAACAGTAATTCAACTTGGATAACAGCTAGCCACGTGCGTTCCCTGATGATGCTGTTTCCTTATTTGAAGAAGTGTTACGGGATTGTGGAAAGAAATGTTGGCGTGACACAATTGGAAGAATGCACTGAAGTCATAAGAAAGTACTTTGCTTTTCGTCCGAACAATGATATAACCATGCGGACGCTTTCAAAGCAGAGTGGTGCCCGCAAGTTTGATACCTTTCTCCGAATTAGAGCGTTAGAGAATCTGGAAAAGGGAGGGGAGATAGTGCAAGTTCCTAGACCAAAGAACGTAACGGCTCCTATGTGGCGTTACAATCCAGATCAACCAGTAGCTCTTGCTCAAGTGATTCCGATTCGTCAATGACACAAGATCGCGGCGGCGAGACAGTAACTCACTCAGATCGACTGGCATCATCGTCGGAGTGCTCCGTGGCTGGAAGCTGTCTCGCCGCCGCTCTCGCAATGAGGAAAGAATGACCGAAGTCTGGTTCCGAGACCCCATCTCTTACATGAATGAGTGCGCGCAACTTCTTGTGCCTCATATCATCTGGGAAGGGCGGCTCCTAGACCAAAAGGCGATCGATGCTCAGGCTCAGATCGAGATGCATTACCCTCAGACTGCAGAGTATCGCATCTTGATCGTGCGCGACAACAGTACGACGGTCGAGCTACGTCGTGGCTTCTCTCCGGCCATGCCATTTGCCGTGTACCAGACTTGGGCATATGACCAGGACACGATCGATGATCTTGAGGACATGCTCGCCAACCCACCCGGCGAAGATATGGCGCTCTGCAGTAATCCGAACGTCGCCGCGGATCGTCGGCCCGTCTACGGACAAGAGCATCGAGTCATGGTGACAAGATATCCCGACGCAACTGGAACCCTGGGACGATCCTTCCTGCGGGCGCTCCAACGATTCCAGAAGGACTACCCCGAAGTCATCATTCATCTTTGGGGGTCAACAAGTTTCAGAGCTTGTTTCGGCATGGGTTTCGCCGCTGCCGACATCGAGCCATGGACAGAGGCAAGACACGGAACGCTGTATCTCCCGAGTGGACGCCGGATCAACTACGAACAGGGTGTTCAGTTTGCTCAGTGGATTCGGATGCTTGGGTTCTCACAGAACGAACTGAGTACCGTAAGTAAAAGGATTCAGTTCAATATCAAGTCGGCGCAATGGGCTGGTGAGAACTTTGAGACCAATCTGAAGTTCAAGACCAACGGTCACGATCCGGTGGACCCGAACAGTCATCACCACTTGCCTGCTACTGCTGTGAACGTGATGTCTCAGCAAATCAAGGCTGGCGAAGGGGACAAGATCACTTGTGACACATGTAGCCTGTTTGCTGCGTGCAAGTATTATCGTGACGGTGCCGTCTGTTCGCTTCCTGACACGGACGGAGCAAAGCTCGCTGGATTCTTCGGAACCCGTAGTGCTGACTCAATCATCGAAGGACTTGGAAAAGTCCTAGCGACACAAGCAAATCGCTTTGAACGAGGCGCACAGGACGAGGAATACTCACAGGATGGACTTGACCCGAACCTCACACGTCTTGGTCATGTGCTCGTTCAAGATGGAGAGAAGCTCGCAAAGCTGATCGACCCTCGCCTGGCTGCCGCTGGTGCTGCGCGGGTCACGGCATTCTACGGTGGACAGCACATTCATACTGACACACCGAATTCGCTGGTGGCGTCTGTAGTGCATGAACTTGAACAGCGTGGCATTGCTCGCGATGACATCACAACTGAGATGGTCGAAGAGTATGTCATGCAGGAACATTCTCGCCAGGCGATTGATGTCAGAAGTCGTCCATGAGCAATCTGAACAAGTTAGCCGAAGAACTTGAGTGGCTCAAGAAGAACCCAGCGTTCATTGAGCGTCCTGCGACACTGATCGAATTCCTTGGACCTGAGTACCTGAACATCGAAAAGGGTGTTCGGAAAAGGATTAAGGAAGAACTGAGCGAGATTCTCGGCAAGGAAGTCTCCGGAACACATCCCACCAAGTATCCACTTGCGATCGTCACGGGTGGTATCGGAATTGGCAAGACAACGATTGCAAGTGTCGTTCTGCCATATCTCGCCCACTGGTTGCTGTGTTTGCGTGATCCACAGGACTTCTTTGACTTGCTGCCTGGGTCTCGTATCGCCTTGATGGAGATGTCTACCAGTGAAGCTCAGGCCCGAGAGGTCGTGTTTGGCGACATCAAGGCGCGTATCCAGCACAGTCCCTGGTTCAAGAAGCACCCGATGGACCCGGCATTCAAGAACCAGATTCGCTTCGACAAGGATATCTGGATTCTCCCTGGTGACTCCAAAGACACCACGTTTGAAGGTTACAACATCTTCGGCGGTATCATCGATGAGGCTGACTCTCACCAGGTAACCGTCAACAAGGACTACGCGCAAGACGGTTACGACGCGATCGAGAACCGCATCACGTCACGATTCCAAGATCGAGGATTTCTTCTTGTCATCGGCCAGATGAAGCAGTCAGCGGGATTCGCTGCTCGTAAGTACGAAGAATTCAAGAATCGACCCGACGCTTACGCAGTACGCCTCGCAATTTGGGAATCACTTGGTGACGAATTCTTCGAAAAGGATGAGAATGGAGTTGTCAAGACTTTCGCCTACGACGTGGCGCGCAAGCAGATCATGCCCGATGGGGTAGTTGGTCTGCTGAATATGTCTGAACAGGTGATGATCATTCCAGAGGTCTATCGGCGTGCTTTCAAGAACAATCCGGAGAAGGCGCTAAAAGACTTGGCTGGTATTCCGCCCGCCGTGAATGACCCGTTCATCAGTCTGGTGAACAAGATCGATGCTGCACGTGATCGGTGGATAATTCGCTACCCAGGACTCAAGTCGCCCGTCCGCGTGGATGGGCGACTTGAGCCGTGGTTCAAGGCACACAATACCTTGCAGAGAGCCGTTCACATCGACCTTGCGTATTCAGGTGAGGGTGATGCCCTTGGATTTGCGATGGGTCACGTGCCTGAGATGGTCGTGCGCGAGGGTGAGCGCAAGCCATACATCGTCATTGACATGCTGCTTCGTATCAAAGCTCGCCCCGGTGGAGAAATCTTCCTTGCAGATATTCGCAAGTGGGTTTACATGCTCATCGATGATCTGAAGTTCAAGATCAACCGAGTAACCATGGACGGCTTTGAATCCACAGAGACAATGCAGCAACTGCAGCGACGGAGAATCAACGCCGAATACTTGTCAATCGACCGAGATGTCTTGCCGTATCATGATCTTCGTGAAGCGATTTATGAAGATAGGATTGACTATCCACCTTACGTCGTGGAAATCCAGATGGACTCTGGAAGTATCCAGCAGGAAATTCTTATCCACGAATTGACGCATTTGATGGACACGGGCAAAAAGATCGACCATCCTTTGAACGGCTCCAAGGACGTAGCTGATTCCGTAGCTGGTGTGACTTTCTCCCTGATGGGCGATCGGCGCTACCACAGAAACGGTGTCAACTTGGACACCAGTCAGCATCACGAGAATTCTTTCCCGAGTCTGGCTGGTCTACAACATCCAGCCTACCGGGGAGATTCTGGCCTATCGGCCCCCCTCCCTCCGACATGGAGATGATGACAGATGACCCTCTTGGATGCAAGGGGACGACCGATCGACAAATCGCAGTATCGGAAGTCCGCTTCAGCGATTGTTGAACCGAGAGTTGGCGACAAGTTTGGACAGTGGTCCGGTCGCGAAGGTGTCCTTTTGTCTCTCCCTGGTGGAGCAGTTCTTCAATTCGATCTGAGTCGGTTGACGCTTGCGGATTATCGCGCCATGCGTCAGCACTACCAGTTGGGTTCCAGCTTGAATGTGCTGACCTTCATCATGCACGGCATGGACTGGTACATCGAGAGCGAGAACAAGGAAATGGCCTCGGTGATCGAAGGCAACATCCGTGAGATGTGGACTCCGCTGATTCGGGCAATTTCGCAAGGCTTTTGGGCTGGGTTCGGGCCGAACGCCGTGAACTACGAATTCCGCGACGGGTACAACTTGATCAGCAACATCAAGGACTTGGTTCCTGAAGAGTGTCGCGTCGAGTGGAAGAAGATCATGGGGTGGGCACCGGACGGCAAGGTCAAGCCGTCGCTGTACAAGTACAACGGTCTCAAGCAAACCGGATTCTGGATTCCTCCCGAGAACTGTGTTCATCCAGATACACGGATTCTGTGCGCCGACATGGTGTGGCGTCGCGCTGGTGACTTGCAGGTTGGCCAGAAGATCGTAGCGTTTGATGAAGATGACGCTCATCTTCCTGGCGGCAAGGGTGGCCGTTGTTACCGAACGGCCGAGATTCAAGTCAACAATGCGGGACGCAAGCCTTGTGTTGAAATCAGTACCGACCTTGGTGATCCAATTCTTGCAAGTACTGATCATCCATTCTTGGTACGTCGTCGTGCGGTGCTTGCTGGTCGTCAACGCGATCCAGCAACAGGTCGCATGATTACAACCAGTGACGGCATCTACTCGGACCGTTGGATTTGGAAGAACGCTGGCGACCTGGTTCCTGGCGACGAGGTTGGATTCTTTGGTCAACCGTGGGAACATGAATCATCGGAAGAAATTGGTTGGCTTGCAGGAATCTTTGATGGAGAAGGTTCTCTCTCGGTGAATCCTGTTTGTTTGCAGATTTCACAGAACAGTGGAGTTGTGCTTGACAAGATCA
>Ga0180082_1000062_pt1 | contig 16168 bp, 13 predicted proteins | sample EasRiv660_16_10D_FD_121780 | JGI IMG/M metagenome (GOLD analysis project Ga0180082, IMG submission 121780) | Soil microbial communities from meander-bound floodplain in the East River, Colorado, USA - East River metaG ERMLT660_16_10D | ecosystem: Environmental > Terrestrial > Soil > Floodplain ...
GCATGGACCACCCGTCGCCGAGCCAGACGGCGTAGGCAAAACACACCGATTGGAGGAGTGTGAGCGGAAGTCCCGCAAGCTCGGTGTAGGCGGCACTGTCCCCGACGCGATCGATTCCCATGCGAACGCGGCGCGCGATCCGAATCGCGGTGATCGCGGTGAAAATCATGGACCAGAAGACCAGGTACGGAGCGCACTGCTCCATGAATGCAAATAGGGCCGGATTCATATGGTCAGCCGCGGCGACGCCGATATGTCGAAAGGTATTTCAAACCCGCTCCGTTGCAAGGCTACCAGAAAACGATTTTCTCTCCGGCCGGTGTGGCCGGTCCAATAAGTATTGGAAGAACGCCCGGCCCCGCCTCGGCCGGATAGAATCACCGCCGCTCGAGGCGACGCCGGCGTCGCGCGCGCTCGGCGAGCACGCGCTGCGCATCTACGCGGAGATCGGAAAAAAGCTCGTGGTCGACGCGGTCGCAGAAGGCGGCGGCACCGATGCCGCGTTTGCGTCTTTGGAGACCAAGGCGCCGGTCCTGGAGCGCTTCGGGCTGCAGGGTTTCGGCGCGCACTCGAACGACGCCGAGTACGTCGCCGTCGATTCGATCGAGCCGCGGCTTTATCTTCTCACGCGCCTGATCATGGACATGTCGCAGGGGAAGGATAGTCAGTGAGCGAAGCGCGGCGCGCCGTTCTCCCGCGCGGCGGCTAGAATCGACCGATGCACCCGGCGGTGGCCCGGCCCGCCGTCATCGGTTGCCGGAGCTACGCGGTACCGTACTTGGTTTCTACCTGCACGCCGATTTCCCTCAGTAACGGCGTCGGCAGGACGCCGCCGGCGCAGACGATCACTGCGTCGTTCTTCAGCTTCAGCTTCTTTCCGCCCTGATCGATCGCCACGCTGTCGGCGCCGATCTCCGCGACGTTCGACGACATCAGCAGTTTCAGCCTGCCGGACGCCTCGGCCTGCTGCAGCCGTTCCCGGTTCTTCTGCTTCACGCGAGAAAACGCTTCGCTGCGGTACGACAGCGTGACGCGCGTGCCGGATTCCCCGGCGCAGGCGACCGCCGCTTCGAGCGCGGAGTCGCCTCCGCCCACGACGAGCACGTGCTGTCCGCGGTATTGTTCCGGATCGATCAGCCGATAGACCACCTTGGGCTGTTCCTCGCCCTTCACGCCGAGCTTGCGCGGCGTGCCGCGCCTTCCGATGGCGAGCAGGATCGAGCGGGTGCGGTACCGTCCCCTGGAGGTCACTACGAGGAAACCCGGACCATCGGGTTTCACGCTTTCCATGCGCTCGAGGAAATTGATTTCGAGGCGGGTGCGCCTGGCTACGTCCTGCCAGAATTCGAGCAGTCTCTCCTTGCTCACTTCGCCGAACTTCATCTTGCCGACGATCGGCAGCTGTACCGGCGCGGTCATCACGACCTTGTGGCGCGGATAGTGATAGACGGTGCCGCCGAAGGAATCTTCCTGTTCGATGGTGACGAACCTCAGCTTCTTCTCCTTCGCGGCGAGCGACGCGGAAATCCCCGCCGGTCCGGCGCCGACGATCACGACGTCATGGGAAAACGCGCCCCCCTTCAGCTTCGCAATCGATTCGATCGCCTGGCGGCCCTGTTCGACGGCTTTGCGAATGAGTCCCATTCCTCCGAGTTCCCCGGCGATGAACAGGCCCGGCACGTTGGTTTCGAAATTCGGCTTGACGAAGGGAATGTCCATTCCCCGCTTGGAGGTGCCGAACACGAGGCGGATCGCGTCGTGCGGGCACGCCGCCATGCAGGCGCCGTGACCGATGCACGCGCCCGCGTTCACCAACTGCACCTTGCCGCCGATGATGCCGATCGCATTCTCGGGGCAGGCGGCGATGCAGGCCATGGAGTTGAGGCAGCGGCGCGGGTCGATGACCGGATGCAGCGATGCAGGCTCGTTGAGCCCTGCTTCGACCGCCTCGGTGAGGCGCGCGGAGCCCTCGCGATCGTTCCTGCGCCGTCGTGCGATGTACCACACGAAAGCCGCCAGGAAGGGCAGACCGTATATCAGCAGCGTGGTGAGATTGAGGTTGTCGAGCATGGATCGGAAACGCGATTCCCGCGCCGTACGCGCGGTTTGAAGTGAATGAAATTACGACACAACCATGCTACTCCATCGCCCCCCGACAAGCTGTCCAACATAGGTCCGTGCAGGCCGTAGTTGCGGAAATCTTTCACGGCGATCGTGATTTTTCCGCGCGAAGTGGAATATTTTCAATACGCGATGCTGTCGTCGGATGACAATGTCATGCTTCCGAATCAACTCACCCTGATAGGTAACCTTGTCATTGCCCGCAAATCCCGCATTCGATGTCGAGCGCCGTGCGGAGGTCGAGCGCCGTGCGTCCGCGCGCCCGTATCAGGGCGCCGAGCGTCGCGGCGGCGCGCGTCCGCTGTCGGCGACCTCGATCTGGCTCGTCGCGCTGGTGCTCGCCGCCGGCGCCTGGATCGCCGGCCGCTTCGAGCTGTATACGCCGGGCTCCGATCCCGGTTATTACATGGGGCTGGTCGGCTCGGTGCTCATGGCGCTGCTGCTGCTCTACCCCTTGCGCAAGCGCGTGGGCATCCTGCGACGGGCGGGCGAGCTGCGGCACTGGTTCAAGCTGCACATGTTCCTCGGAATCACCGGACCCGTTCTGGTCATCTACCACTCGACCCTCAAGGTCGGCTCGCTCAACGCCGCCGTGGCCTTCTACAGCATGCTGATCGTCGCGGGCAGCGGCATCATCGGCCGCTTCATCTACACGAAGATCCACCACGGCCTCTATGGACGCCAGGCTACGCTCCGGGAACGCCAGGAGCACCTCGGGCTCGCGGGCGATTCGCTGAAATCGAAATTCCATTTCGCGCCAAGCGTCGAGCAGCGTCTCAGGACTCTCGAGGCCTACGCCACCGACCAGACACGCCCGGGTTTTCTCGGCGTGCGACGTTTTGCCGCAATCACGGTTCGGGCTCGCTATGTGTACTGGCGCAGCATGTTCGAAGTGCAGCGCATTCTGTCGAGAGCGGCGGTCGAACGCCGCTGGCCGAGAGGGGAGCGGGCGCACCGCATCCGCGTCGCGCGGCGCATGCTGAAAGGCTACCTGAGCGAACTCCAGGAAGTCGCACAGTTCCGCACCTACGAACGCCTGTTCTCGCTGTGGCACGTGCTGCACGTGCCTTTCGTTTTCATGCTGGTTCTGAGCACGATCGTCCATGTGGTTTACGTGCACATGTACTGAGGGCAGTCGTGCCAGGACGAGGGATCGTCGCTGCATGGCTCCTGCTCTTGCTCGCTTCGGGCGCGTCCGCGCAGAGCCTGGAGACGGCGGTCATGCCCGGCCAGGTCATACAGGGACACGCCAAGCTCGAGAGCGAATGCAAGAACTGCCACGTGCGCTTCAACCGCGCGGCGCAAACGGGGCTGTGCGTCGATTGCCACAAGGACGTCGGGCGGGATATTTCCGGGCGGCGTGGCTTGCACGGGCGCCTTTCCGAGAAGGAGTGCCGCACGTGCCATACGGATCACAAGGGCCGCGGCGCGGACATCGCCCGGCTGAACGCCCGCAGCTTCGACCATCAGAAGACCGAGTTTGCCTTGAAGGGTGCCCACGCGTCGCCCGAGCTCGAGTGTCGCGCCTGCCACGTGCCGAAAAAGAAATATCGCGAGGCGCCCTCGGACTGCTACAGCTGCCACAAGAAGGACGACAAGCACAAGGGCAAGCTCGGCACCGCGTGCGCCGATTGCCACGGCGAGAAAAACTGGAAACAGACGCGCTTCGACCACAACAAGACGCGCTTTCCGCTCCGCAACGGCCACAGGGACGTTGCCTGCGATTTGTGCCACAAGACGAAGGACTTCAAGGGCGCGCCGCTCACGTGCGTCGGGTGCCACCAGAAGGACGATCAGCGCAAGGGCCATCGGGGCAAGTTCGGGCAAAAGTGCGAAACCTGCCACACGGACAGGAACTGGAAAACGATCAAGTTCAACCACGACCGCGATACGCAATACCCTCTCAAGGGCAAGCACCAGCTCGCCACATGCGAGTCCTGCCACACCGGGATTCTCTACCAGCAGAAGCTTCAGACGGCCTGCATCGCCTGCCACAGGAAAGACGACCAGAAGAAGAACGCGCACCAGGGGCGCTTCGGCGAGAAATGCGAAAGCTGCCACACCGAGCGGAGTTGGGCGAGCTCGACCTTCGATCACGACCGTCAGACGAAGTACCCGCTCAGGGGCAAGCACGCGCAGGCGAAGTGCGCCGCGTGCCACACGGGAATTCTGTACAAGGAGAATCTGGCCACGACCTGCATCTCCTGCCACAAGAAGGACGACAAGCACAAGGACCAGCTCGGACCGAAGTGCGAGTCGTGTCACAACGAGGCGGACTGGCGGCAGACGCGCTTCGATCACGGCCTGACCCGCTTCCCGCTCCTCGGCAAGCACGCAAGCGTCAAGTGCGAGGCCTGCCACACGACCCCGCAGTACAAGGACGCCAGGACCGACTGCTATTCGTGCCATCGCAAGGACGACAAGCACAAGCTCCGGCTCGGGACGCTTTGCGAGCAGTGCCACAACGCGCGCAGCTGGAAGCAGTGGGATTTCGATCACAACAAGCGCACCAAGTTCGTCCTCGACGGCAAGCACAAAGGCCTGGATTGCCATGCCTGCCACAAGTTCCCGGTTCGTGGACGCGCGGTCGTTGCCGCCGCCTGCGCGAGCTGCCACGAGGATGTGGACGTTCACCGCGGCGGGTTCGGGAGGCTTTGCGAGCGCTGCCACGTCACCAGTTCCTTCAAGACCATCAAGCCCGGAGCCGCCGGGCGCCCGTTTCGCTGAGAGGAGAGTCGCCATGAACATCGCGCGCATAGCTCGTCTCGTTCGACCCGTGATTGTCGGTGTCATGGCGACCGCAGCTCTGGTGCAGGCACTTCCTTTGGCCGCCCAACAGAGAAGCCAAACCCCTTATGACCATCTGCGCACGAGGTTCCCGCTGACCGGCGCGCACGCCGTTACGCCGTGCGAGAGCTGCCACATCGGCGGCCAGATGACGGGAACGCCGACGCAATGCGACTACTGCCACCGCGCGGGGAGCCGCATCGCGGTCACCGTGAAACCCGCCCGGCACGTACAGACGCCCGAGCCCTGCGATGTCTGCCATCGCTCCGCGGCCACCTGGACCGGCGCGCGCTTCTCGCACGTTGCGGTGACCCCGGGCACATGCTTCTCGTGCCACAACGGCAGCGTGGCCAGCGGCAAGCCAAGCGGACACGTCGCGACCACGGCGTCTTGCGATTCGTGCCACCGCACCAGCGCCTGGGTGCCTGCGGGCTTCAACCACCTCACCGTAACGCCGGGGACCTGCGCGAGCTGCCACAACGGCAGCACCGCGACCGGCAAACCGGCCAATCACATGGTCACCACGGCTTCGTGCGATCAGTGCCATCGCACCACTGCGTGGCTGCCGGCGAGTTTCAATCACGCCGGCGTCACGCCCGGGACCTGCGCGAACTGCCACAACGGCAGCACCGCCGCCGGCAAACCGGCCAAGCACCTCGTCACCACGGCCGCGTGCGACCAGTGCCATCGCACCACCGCATGGCTGCCGGCGACCTTCAACCACGCCAGCGTCACGCCCGGGACCTGCGCGAGCTGCCACAACGGCAGCACCGCCACCGGCAAGCCGGCCAATCACCTTGTCACCACGGCCGCGTGTGACCAGTGCCATCGCACCGTCGCCTGGCTGCCGGCGAGTTTCAATCACGCGAGCGTCACCCCCGGCACCTGCGCGACCTGTCACCGCACCGGGGGATCGGGCCTGGCGAAGCCGGGGAACCACATTCCCTACGAGTCGCAGTTGCTTGCCGGGACAACCCTGGGCTGCGACGCCTGCCACAAGAGTACGACCACTTTCACAATCGAGACGATGAATCACAACAGCACTCCGGGCAATGGCGCGGGCTGGTGCAAGGGCTGCCATTTGAGCGGCATGACCTATCTCGGCAGCATGCAGAAGAAGTCGCTGACCCATGAAAAGAGCACCGGGGTCACGGATTGTTCCCAGTCCGGCTGCCACCGGCCCTTGGGTACGCATGGCTCCACGTACAAGAGTTGGTAGGTCGAGGCTGAGCGTGCGCAAGGCAAGGCGGCTGAAAGACCGCTCCGCAACGCGAATGGAAAACATCCTGCGCGGGGCTCTCGTCGTGCTCCCGCTTGCCGTCGCGCTGCCCGCGCCACCGGTGTTCGCCGAAGTGATCGACGACATCACAATCGAGCGACGCGACTCCGGGACGCAAGTCCGCCTGCGCCTCACCGGGCCGGTGCACTACATCCGCGACTACGCGTCCGCGGATGGCGAGAGCGTCAACATCTATCTGGAGGCCCTCGCGCCTGAGAAATTCTCGGGCACGTTACTTGTCGATGAAGTCAAGCAGTCACCGCAGAACTCACCCGGGCCGCGCTTCGCGGTGAGGGTGAGTCTGGATCCGCGCTGCGATGCTGCACCCAACCCGGTCTGCATCGTGATCCGGTTCGAGCGCCCGGTCCATTGCCGGGTCCGCCTGGGCGAGGACCGTCGCAGCTTGCTGCTCGATCTGCCGCTCGCGTCCCATGGGGAGGGATCTCTACCGCCTGTCAGGGAAAAACCCTGACACACGAACGGCATATCCGGGACCCTGACACGGTCCGGCGCGGTCCCTTCGCGGGGTTTGTCGCGCTCGCTCTCATTCTGTCGTTCGCGGCAATCGACGCGCGCGCCCAGTCTGCGGCGGCGAACCTCTATGTAGTCGTGCTGGCCACACCTACGAAGACGGCCAAGCCGCCCGCCGCTTCGCTGCCCGAAGCCCTGCGGAGCAAGTCGCTCTACTGGCGGCTGTTGAAATCAGGAGATACGGTCAGCTATCAACTGTGCCTCGGCTTCTTCGACTCGCGCGGCGATGCGGAGACCGCGCGACGGCAGCTCGCGGCGACCTTTCGCGAAGCGCACGTCATTCCCGTCAATCGGCTGGAGCGCGACAATCTCGCGAAAGCCCTGCAGAAGGCGAAGCCCCCGTCTCCCGCTCCCGGCATCCCTCCCGCTGCTCCCTCTGCCGCCGCATCGGCAGGCGGCGCCGAAGCGCTCATGGCCGAAGGCCGCGGAGCAATCACCCGGGAGGATTACGCCGCCGCGGTACGCGCCTTCACGCGACTGCTCGCCTTGCCCCAGAACGATTTCACCCGCGACGCGCAGGAGTTTCTCGGCCTCGCCCATGAGCGCCGCGGCGACAGGGCGCGTGCCAGGCTCGAGTACGAGAATTACCTCAAGCGCTATCCGGAGGGCGAGGATTCCGGGCGCGTCCGCCAGAGGCTCGCCAACCTGCGCCCCACGCCGCAATCCGAGCCGCTGCGCACGGCCGCCGTGCAGACGGTGGGAGGCTGGCGCTCGCTCAGCTTCGGCAGCGTGTCGCAGTTCTATTATCGCGGCAACAGCACGATCGACACGCAGCAACTGGTCGCCGCCAATACGTTCGACCGCACCACGCTGTCGCTGACCGACCAGTCGGCGCTCATCACCAATATCGATGCCAGTACCCGTTTCGTGGACGACACCCACGACAACCGTATCGTCTTCCGCGATGTCGATACGCGGAATTTCGTCAGCGGGCAGCACGACGTCAACCGTCTGAACGCCGCCTACTACGAGTACAAGCACAAGCCTGCCGATGCCTCGGCGCGGGTCGGGCGGCAGCCGGGCAACACCGGGGGGCTGCTCGGGCGCTTCGACGGCGCCTTGCTCGGGTACGGGCTGAGGCCGGCGCTGCGCCTCAATGTGGTCGGCGGTACGCCGGTCGGTTACGACATCGACATCAATTCGAAGCGCCGCTTCTTGGGCACCAGCATCGATGTCGGTCCGCTGAATCAGCACTGGAGCGGGAGCGTGTATTTCATCCGGCAGATGATCGACAGCATCATCGACCGCGAGGCCGTGGGCATGGAGCTGCGCTACTTTGCGCCGCAGGGCGCCTTTGCCTCGATGATCGACTACGACACGGTGTTCCGCCGGACCAACATCGCCACGCTGCAGGGCAATTGGCTCGCGCCTTCGAAGACTGCGCTCAATTTCCTCCTCGACTACCGCATGACGCCCACGCTGCAAACGGGCATCGCTACGTTCGGCGAAGCCACGACCTCGGTGCAGACGCTGCTCAACTTCTACAGCGAAGACGAATTGCGCCAGCGCGCGCTCGCCCTCGCCGCCAAGTCCGCGCTTGCCTCCGCCGGGCTGACGCATCCGATCAGCGAAGTCTGGCAGATCGGCGCCGACGCCCGCGTGTCGCGCATTTCTCACACCGAGGGAACCAACAACGTCCCGGGCATGCCGGGAACCGGCTACGTCTACTCGTACACCGGCCAGATAATCGGGATCGGCCTGTTCACGAAGCGCGACGTGAGCGTCGCTTCGGTGAGCCGTATCACCGGCCTCGGCTACGGCGGTTACTCTGCGCGCCTGGCCAGCCGCACGCCGCTCGCGGAGCGATGGACGCTGGACGGCTCGGTCCTCTGGTACCAACAGCACAACGACAACGGCTCCGACCTGCGGCGCGTCTCCCCCACGGCACGCCTCGCTTACAGGTGGCGAAACAGCATGACGCTCGAGCTCGAGGCCGGAGCCGAGAGGACCAGCACGCGCAGCGCGACAAACGAAGAGAAGACCCGGCGCAACTTTTTTTCGCTCGGCTACCGCTGGGATTTCTGATTGCGATGATCTGCAACAATGAAGCAAGGCATGGGATAATCTGCCCGCCATCGAAACGGCCGCGGCGGAAACGGGAGCTTCGGCGCGTAGGCCGGCCAGGAATTCAACGCGAAGGAACCTTATGCACTTGCGTTTGATTGCGTTTGCTCTGCTCGCGGCGGCGAGTTTTTCTGCTGCGGCGGGTTCCATCGACGTCAATTTGTCGAACGACACGATCGAGGCCAAGTTCTACGCGAATGCCGGTGCCGCGGACTGGGTCTTCGGGGGGTTGTACAACAGGGATACCAAGGACCGCGACCTGTACGTGGGCCTGCTCGCGACGGGCGATTCCGCCGTCGGGAAATCGCGAATCGAAGGCGGCCTGGGCGGAAAGCTGTACTCCGTGACGGTCGGTGACTCGGACGTTGCCGCGCTGGCGCTCGGCGGCCAGTTGCGCTGGTTCCCCGGCAACGGGTCGTTTGCTCTCGGAGCTTATGCTTTCTACGCGCCCCACGTCGTGACCTTCCTGGATGGCCAGCGGTTCTTTGATATCGGCGTGCGCGCGGAGGTGGAGGTGATCCGGAACAGCTTCGTGTATGTCGGCTACCGCCAGGTACAGGCCGAACTCGACGACAACACCAAGCTGAACGTGGACAAAGGCGCCTTCGTCGGCATGCAGATCAAGTTCTAGTCCGCAAGTGAGGCGGCGCAAGATTTTCGCGCCGCCGGTCGACTACGCCTTCAGACCCATCAGTCCCGCGATGACCACGCCGCGCGCCAGGTGAGCGCGCGCGCCGCCTCCACCACGGTCGCCATGTCGGCGAGCATGTGATGACAAATCCGAAACGTCAAACCACTCCCGCCGCGCGCAGCGCTTCGAACTCCGCAGGTGCAAAGCCGAACTCGGCGAGAACCTGCTCCGTGTGCTCGCCCAGCGCGGGCGGCGGCAGCGGCGAGGACTCGCGTTCGCCGTCAATCCTCGCGGCGCGGCGCATCGCGGTCAGTTTCCCGTAACGCGCGTGCGAAAGCTCGTGAAACATGCCGAGGTGTTTCACCTCGGGCTCCTGCATCGCCTCCGGGATGGAGTGCACCACCGCCGCGGGCACATCGTGCGCGGCGAGCCGCTCGGCCCAGACCTCGCGCGGTTTCGCGGCGAACACCGGCCGCAGGGTCTGGACCAGGGCCTCGTAGTTCCTGATGCGCCCCATTCGCTCGCGAAAGCGCGCATCCTCGCCGATGTCCGGGCGCCCGATCGCCTGGAGGAGAGCGCGCCAGAATTTCTCCATCGAGGAAACGTGGATGGCGAGGAGCTTGCCGTCCGCGCAGGCGAACGCGAACGAGAGCGATACGGCGGCGCGCGACTCCGGCTGCATGACGTGGCCCGCTTGCGTGTAGGCGGTGAACGAATCCGGGATGAGCGCCATGCTCGCCTCCACCATGGTGACCTCTACGCGCGCGCCCTTGCCGGTGCGCTCACGCTCGCAGAGCGCGGCGAGTACGGCCATGCAGGCCTGCATGCCGCTCACCTGGTCGGAGAGCGTCGGCCCGAGCGTGCGCGGGTCCTTCGGATCGACGAACAGGCTCATCAGCCCCGAGAGCGCCTGGCCCACCGCGTCGTACGCGGGCCGCTCGCCGTAGGGGCCGTCTTCGGCGAAACCGGCGATCGAGCAATAGACGAGGCGGGGATTGTCCGCGCGCAGCGTTTCGTAACCGAAGCCCAGGCGCTTCATCACGCCGGGCCGGAAGTTTTCGAGCACGATGTCGGCCTGCCGCGCCATCCTGAGAAATGCCTCCTGCCCGCGCGGAGAGCTGACGTCCAGAGTGATGCTCAGCTTGTTGCGGTTGAAGGCGCAGAAATTGTGACTGTAGCCCTGTACGTTCGCGCTCAACCCGAACTCGCGGAATGCGTCGCCGCCTTGCGGTCGCTCGACCTTGATGACCCGCGCGCCGAGATCGGCGAGCTGCAGCCCGGCGTACGGGCCTGCGATGAATTGCCCCAGCTCGAGAACGCGGATGCCTTTCAGCGGGCTGGACATGAACGGTTTTCCCTCATGTCATTGTGAGGGCGCAGCCCGAAGAATCTGCTGTTCGGTTGTTGACAACAGCAGATCCTTCGCTGTGCTCAGGATGACAGTCACCGTTTATAGGTCTCCAAGCCCGGGCGGTACGCCTTGTCGTCGAGGAACTGTTTCATGCCCTGCGTGCGGCCTTGCTCGCGGTCGAGGAAACGCATTTCCATCTCTTTCGCCTTGAGGTAATCGGTCGCCTGCTCGACGTCCATGCCGCGCACGTGGTGCATGACTTCCTTCACCGACTTGTAGACTTGCGGATTTTTTGCGAGCAGCGTCTTCGCGAGCTTCACGGTTTCCTCGCGCAGCTTCGCGCGCGGCACGGTGAAATTCACCAGGCGCATCTGCGCGGCGACCCTGCCGTCGAAGGGCTCTCCGGTGAGCGCGTACCACTTGGCGTCGCGGTAGCTCACCGAATCGAGCATCACCTTGGCGACGAGGCCAGCCGGCAGGATGCCCCAGTTGATTTCCGACAGACCGAACTTCGCGTTCTCCGCCGCGATCGCGAAGTCGCACGCGACGAGCGGCGTGAACGCCGCGCCGTAGCAAAAGCCGTTCACCATCGCGATGGTCGGCTTCGGGAAATGCGCGAGCTGGTTCCAGCGCCACTCCTGGCTCGCGAGGATGGCGCGGCGCTTTTCGACCGGCTTGTCGTCGAGGTCGCGGAAAAAGAGCTGGATGTCCTGTCCCGCACTCCAGCTCTCGCCCGCGCCGGTGAGCACCAGCACTTTCGCTTCCGGAGCGACCGCGAGCTCGCGCAGCGCAGCGATCATTTCCTCGTGCATCTGCGGGCTCATCGCGTTGCGCTTGTCCGGGCGGTTCATCGTCACCCAGGCGATGTCGTCCGCGATCTCCACCTTCACGGTCTGGAACTTCGTGAAATCCATCGTTTTCCTCCTCGAGCGGAGCGCTTCACCGCGCCGGGCAATTGTAGCAACGAACGAAACGCCCGGGTCCGCCGCGCTCGGTCAGACGGGGCGATGGCGGCAGCGAAAATCCGGCAAGACGCCCGAATTCCTCAGGGCGCTCAAACTGCTTTAGAATCCCGCCTTGTTGCTTCGCCTGCGGGAGGCTGGCGGGCGCGAGGTTGCGCCTGTTGCCCTCAAAAGAATCGCAGCACCCTGCAAGGGAGGCAAGTATGGTTTTCTGTCGAAAAGGTTTCCTGGCCGCTTGCGGCCTGCTCGTGCTGCCCCTGTCGCTGTGGGCGGCCACCGAAGAGGAAGCGGCGCGCCTTGCGCGCGAAGGCCGCCTGGTCGAAGCGGCTGCGGCCTACCGCTCCGTGGTCGCGCAGAACCCGAAAACGGCCCGGCTGCGGATCGAGCTTGCGGACGTTCTCGCAAGAGATCGTCTCTGGAACGAAGCCGTAGCGGAATACGCAACCGCGCTCAAGCTCTCCCCTGGCAACGCCGAAGCCCTGCTCGGCATCGGCACGGTGAGACGCTGGCAGGGACACATCGGGGAATCGGCGCAGGCGTTCGAGAAAGCGCGCGCGGCCGCTCCGCAGAATTCCGCGGCGACGCTCGGGCTTGCTGCGACCTACGCCCTCGACCACGACTTCGCGAGAGCGCAACGGTTGTACGACGAAGCCGCGGGAAAATGGCCGAAGGACGACGCCGTGCGGCAGGAGCGCTACGACTTCGCCCGGCAGGTCAATCCGCGCGCTTACCTGTACTTCGAAAACGGCCTTTCCTTCCAGACCCGGATCGGCGGCGTGGCCGCACCGTTCGGGTCGCGGGAAGAAATCGCGTACGAGCACCAGCAGGAGCTGCGCTACCTGTCTTCGACGGGCGAGCACACGTATACCCGCACCGACGACAGGCTGCTGTATACGCACACCTACGGATACAAGCAGACGCTCGAGACCTTGGTGCGGTCCTCGTCCTACGCCTACGAGCCCGCGGCGCAGCCGACGCCGGGGGTTTTCACCACCGCCATCGACTCCTTCAGCGAATTTCGCCTCCGGTACGCGCACCCGTTCACCCCCGAGCAGGTCGCATCGGTCCGCTACACGGCGCGGCCCACGACGCTGGTAGGCGGCGAGAGTTTCGTGTCCCAGAAGTTCGAAGGGGACGTCGAGTCTCAATGGACGCCGCGCTTCCAGACCACCTTCGGCACCGGCGTGCTGCACGATCTGCAGGACACCGCCACCTCGGCCTCGGACCTCACCTACCAGGTGCTGTGGAAGCTGGGAGCGCAGTACGTCTTCAACGATCGCGCCGACGCTTCCTTCCGGTTCATCACCAATCCGGACCTGGACAGCACGATCTACAGCACGACTGTCATCCAGGCGGGCTACAGCTTCTCGGGCACCTATTCGGGCATCGCCCGGGTGCGCTTCGACGACTACAAGACCGCCGACAATGAGAGCTCGTACTACGCCGGCGTGCGCATCACGCCGATAAGCCATCTGTGGACCGAGGTGGGCATCAAGTACGTCAAGCGCGGCCCGAGCGACGGATTCTTCGGGCTCGTCTCCGCGATATGGCGCTTCTAGCGCCCCGGACTCCAGCCGCATGCGCGCCGCAGCATTCGTTCTTGCCCTTCTCGCGGCGACCGCCGCCGGCCGCGCGTGGGCCGCGGAGGAATCGCTCGATGAGCTGGAGCGCGCCGCGCGGCTCAATCCGGGTTCCGCCTCCGGCTGGGACCGCCTGGGTGAGGCGCTCGCCCGCGAGCAACGCTTCGCCGAAGCGCTGGAGACCTTCGCGAGGGGACTGAAGCTCGCTCCCGGTTCCAAGTCGCTGCTGCACCACGTGGCGCTGACCCACGCCTGGAGCGGCAACTACAAGGAGGCCGCAAAGCGCTATGCCGATCTGCTCGCGAGCTATCCGCGCGACACCGCGCTTCGCCTGGACTACGGCCAGACCCTCGCCTGGGACCGGCGCTTCCAGGACGCGCGCGAGCAGTACGCAATCGTGCTGACCGAAAATCCGAGGCACGTTGACGCGCTGCGCCACATGGCGCAGCTCACCGCGTGGCAGGGAAACTACGACGCGGCGCTGGAGCTGCTCAACCGCGCCCTGGAAGTCGATCCGCAGAACACGAACGTGCTCGTCAGCCTGGGGGAAATCCTGTCGTGGAAGGGCGACCTCGCGGGCTCGGTGCGGGCATTCCGGCAGGTCCTGGACGTCGCGCCCAAGAACGCATCCGTGTGGGTCAACATCGGCCAGGCCTACGCCTGGCAGGGGCGCACGCGCGAAGCCCTCGAAGCGTACAACACGGCGATCGGGCTCGATCCGCGCACGGTCGACGCCTACCTGGGCCTCGCGCGCGTCTACAAGGACAACCACCAATACGACGCAGCGGAAAAACGCCTGCGGGACGCTCTCGCGCGCTTTCCCTCCGATCCGCGGCTCTCCAAGGAGCTCGCCGAGCTCGCCGCGGACAAGTCGCTGCGCTTCTCGGACGTCGTGGGATGGCTTCCGCCCGTTCTGTTCGTCGTGATCCTGCTGACCATCCACCGCCACATCTGGCGCTACCGGCGCGTGCTGCGCCCGCGGCACGCGGTGACCGGGGTGCTGCTCGCGAGCCTGCCGGTGCTCGCGCTGCTGACCGCCTCGGTATACGGCTTCGTGCTGTTCGGCGGCTCGTACTACAAGGAAGCCGAATACGCCTCGCGCCTGCTGCAGATCTTCAACCTGATCATCCTGGTCGCGGTGTTCTTTTCGCTGGTGTGGCTCCTGCGTTTCCAGCGGCCGTCGCGGGAGCACGTCGTCCTCGCGGTCGGCGCGCATCCCGACGACATCGAGTTCGGCTGCGGCGCCGCGCTGCTGCGCTACCGCGAGGAAGGCTGCCGGACCTACGGGCTGGTCCTTTCGGCGGGCGAGCAGGGCGGCTCGGGGAGCAAGGCTGCCGAACGCATCGGAGAGGCGCGGCGCAGCGCGCGCGTCATCGCGCTGACCGAAATCGCGATTCTCGATTTTCCCGACACGCGGCTGCACACGCGCAAGGAGGAGATCCGCAAGGCCATCGAGGAAAAAATGTCCGAGCTGCAGCCGGACATCGTCTTCACGCACACGTCGCTGGACGTGCATACCGATCACAAGACCGCGTTCGAAGCGACGCGCGAAGCCGCGCGCGGGGCCTGCACCATCCTGTGCTACGAGAATCCGAACACGCCCCCGGAGTTCAACCCCGACTACTACATCGATATCGACGGCTATCTCGAGGACAAGATCGCGGCGCTCTCGCTGCACCGGAGCCAGACCGGCAAGGACTATACGAATCCGGGCGTGGTCCGCGCCTCGGCCTCGTTCCGCGGCAACCAGGCGCGCGTGAAGTACGCCGAGGCCTTCGAATCGGTGCGCGTGCTGGAAAAAGCCGCTCCGCTGTAGGCACCCTCATGCGCCCCATCGCACCGGGCCGGCTCGTCTGCGCGTTGCTCCTGTTGTTCCTCGCGAATCGTGGAGCCGCGCAATCCGCGCGCGCCGACCTCGAGGTCCCGTATCTGCCGGGCCCGGTGAAACTGGACGGGCGGCTCGCGGACCCTCAATGGCGGCGCGCGGCGCGAATCACCCACGCGCAGTTCGGCCTCTGGAAACCCGGCCGCTACGAGAAGGACTCCTCGGAGTTCGTGCTGCGGCTGTTCCACGACGGGAGCCATCTCTACGTCGCGCTCTCGTCCTACGACCGCTTCGTCGAGCCTGCGACGCCGCCGGAGAATTCCGACGGCCTGTATTCGTTCTCGGTGGCGACGCGCGCGGGCGCCCTGCAGCACTACCGGCTGCGCTGGTCGGCCAATCCGCCGGTCGCGGCAGGCGAGATGATCTCCCCGGGACGCTGGGGCGCGCGCCTGCGCGGTCCCTTCGGCGATCCGGGCCGCGAGGGCGGCGGCTACGTCCTCGAATTCGCCGTTCCGCTCGATACTCTGGGATGGAAACCCGGGGATCTCGTTCCGGTGAACGTCATTGTTCAGGACCACGACGGCAAGCCCGGCGGCCGCTACGACGAGCCCGGCGTAGAGTTCGCCCGCCTTTACTGGGGCAGCCTCGACAACGAAGCCCGCGCAGGCTACCGGACCCTGAAGCTCGCGCCCAGATAGCGGCGCCTCCGTTGACGTGTGAGCGCCGAGTGCACCCAATCGTTTGCGCTCGACGAGGAATTCCGATATCGACTACCGCGGGACCGGTTCTATGGTCCAGTAATCGCCGCCTTTCGCCGTGGCAATCCATTCGCCTTGCAAGAGCCTGGTATCCCGCGTCAGCCTTTGGTCCTTATAGAATTGGTTGACCAAGTAGATCTGATCGCCGTAGCGCAAGGGCCCGTCCACCTTGTTCCCCTTTTGGACGGTCCAGATCTGCTTTTCCTCGTCCTTCCCTTCCAGATAGGTATTGTAGTAATAGCAGTCGTGGGAATCCGCCCATGCGCCCAGGAAGTCGTA
>Ga0180082_1000063_pt1 | contig 16051 bp, 21 predicted proteins | sample EasRiv660_16_10D_FD_121780 | JGI IMG/M metagenome (GOLD analysis project Ga0180082, IMG submission 121780) | Soil microbial communities from meander-bound floodplain in the East River, Colorado, USA - East River metaG ERMLT660_16_10D | ecosystem: Environmental > Terrestrial > Soil > Floodplain ...
ACGTTTACGACGACTATGGCAACAAACTGAACGAGGAGATCGGTCTCCTCGACCCGCTGCCAGGGAAGGTGAACGCGGTCATTAAGGCGCACCAAGCGGCGGCCGCGGTCATCAAGACGACGGCCGGGGAGCTCAAGGGACTCGGCTTCGAATGGAAGTCGGCGAGTGGTGAGGCAGAGAAACTTTCGAAGGCGACGGCCCTCCTGACGACCGCCCTCGCGGAGTCCGAGAAGAAGGGGGAGGACCTGGCGGCAACGGCGGCGACGAACGCCAGCGCACTCCTGAAACTCCGGGACGAGTACGAAAAACAAGGCGTCGCGCTGACGACGCTCGACCCGAAACTCCAGACCGCGATCGACCTTGCGCAACGGATGAAGGACGTCCAGGAGAGCAACGCCGCGGCGGCGAAGCAGCTCCGAGAGTCGTATGGTGAGCTCGCGCCGGTCCTCGACGACGTGGCGGGGAAAACGGAATCCCTCGCGGAGGCGCAAGAGCGCGAAGCCGCGGCGATGGACGCGCTGAATAAGCAATTCGACCGCATCGAGGCGAGCCAATGGGCCGAGAAGGCGGCGCTATACGGGGAGGCGAACGACCGCCTGGCCGACTCGTTCCACAAGGCGAAGGACGCGGCGCAGGAATGCGGCGACGCCTTCGGCCGCGTCGGGCAGGGGCTCACGGCCATGAACGGCCAGCTCGACATGGCGCAGCTCGGGCTCCAGGGCGTCGCGTGGGAAATGCGGAAGGCGACGCCGGAGGCGCACAACCTGACCGAAGCTGACAACGCGCTTATCGAGTCGCTCGCCAAGCTGTCCGACTCTGGCGGCGCGTCGTCGCTCTGGCTCGGACACCTTCTAGCCCAATTCGAAGCCGGGACGATCACGCTCGACGAGTTCCAGAAGAAGGCGAACGACCTGCTGATGGGCCTGCAACGGATCAACAATTCTGGGTTCCTCGGGAACTTGGCTGGAGAGTTAAACGCCTTGAACTCGCTCATCGCGGATTTTAAAAGGGGGGCGGGAACCGGCTGGCCCGGCAAACCATGAGCGACGTGAACACCCACTTCTGGCAGAAGGTGGACAAGTTCGGGGCCTGTTGGCTGTGGACCGGCAGGCAGACCCGGCTCGGGTACGGCGTGGCCCGGCACGCTGGCCGCCCGGTGTACGCCCACAGGTTTGCCTACGAGGTCGTCGTGGGGGAAATCCCCGATGGCCTCGAACTTGACCACCTGTGCAGGGTGCCCGGCTGCGTTCGACCGGACCACCTCGAAGCTGTGCCCCACAGAGTGAACATCTTGCGCGGCATAGCCCCCAGCGCCATCAACGCTCGAAAGGCGACGTGCGTTCACGGTCACCCGTTCGATGAAGCAAACACCATCGTCCGGCCCGACGGCGGGCGGGCCTGCCGGACCTGCGAGCTAGAGCGCAATAGGTCCGAGCGGGAGCGGGCTCGGTCCCGCGCTTACGGTGCGGCCCATCGCACCGAGCTAAATGCCCGAGCCCGGGCGCGCCGTGCCGCCAACGGAGACAAGGTGAGAGCAATCGAGGCCGCGTACCGCGAACGACACAAGGACGAGGTACGGGTGAAGGGCCGCGCAAAGGCGGCTCGGCGACGGGCGCTGCACCGCGACAAGATCAACGCGCAGCAGCGGGCTTACCGCGCGGCCCATCGGGACGAACTAAACGCGCGTCGCCGCACGTCGAAGCCGTGAACGGAAAGGACAAGAACATGGACGAAACCAAAAAGCCCGCCGACGTTCCCGCATCAGAGAAGGTGGCACTCGCGAAGATCATCCTCGACGCCTACGAGGCTGCGCTCCCGGCCATCCTCGCCGTGGCTCAGGCGGCGAGCGAGGAGGCCGTCGCGCGGGCGCAGCAAGCCGGCATCATGACCGCCCTCCGGGACGGCGCGGCCGAGCGACTCGCCGCGGCCGCGCTCGAAGCCGATGCCGAAGCGGGAGCGGCGCCGTCGTGACGTAGTTACTCCCCGGCCCGGAGGGTGGCGACCGCCGAGTTGACGCGGCGCGGCGCCGCGCGGTCCCTCCGAGGCCGGGATTTTTCTCCAGGAAACGAAAGCGCCGGCGGGCGGCCGGCGCGAGGGAAAGGGCAGAACATGGAAACCGTAGACTCTCCCGAAGAGAAAAGCAAGGCCCCGACGCCTCCGGATCCCTCCGGCGGCACGGTCCTTCCGTTCACGCGCTTCGGTGCGGCACGTCGCGCGCGGCTCGAGGCTGTGCTCATGGAGATCATCGCGAAGAAGCCCGGCTATTGGGAGAGCCGCTTCGCTGCGTCCGCGCTCCTCCGGCTACCGCTCCGGCTCCGGCTCGTCGACCAGGGGCAGGCCAGCGGGGGCGCAGCGTGACGGCGCAAGACTCGTGGGTTCAGGGGCCCTTCGCCCGACTGGCATCGATCTCCGATGCGACCGCCTCTAAACGCTTCAACGCTTCCTTCTGGCGAATCTCTGCGACCTCGGTAATCACCTTTGGAAACCACTTCACTGGCGCTGGTAGGGCCGCGCTCAACAGCATTGGAACGATTAAAGCGGCGAGGAATCCAAGGAACGCGCCGACGAGACCGACCGAACCCGGCGCATATTGTTGTTCCAAAGTTCCGCGCCGGGATGGAATGACGTGGAACACGAAGAAGCCGATCAGCCCGGCAACGGCGAACACTGCATACATCCACTTTCGATTGCGTTCGCGCATCCCGACGTTGTGGGAATACTTTAGGTCTTCAAGCGTGTTCTTGAATTTCGTCGGCTCCCACACGGTGCTCGGCCGGCCGTGTTGGTCTTCGCCGACGTCGCGTTCGTCTGCCTCGACGATGGCATCGGGATCCATCGGTAACGCGACAATGAAGAAGGCACCCCACAGCGCATTGACTGGATACACGACGACCCCAAGACAAAGGGCGAAGCCGATCACGTGGGTGGGCTTATTCAGCGACATCATGCGACTCCCTGGCCGTTTCGAACACCTGCCGTCCAACGATATCTCGCTTCACGGCGACGAGCTGCAGCGGGTTGTGGCCGTCCTGCGGGAGCTGGTGCCGGAGGAGACGGGGTCGTGAGCGGGATGCTGGCCGAGTCTGAGGAGCGACTCCTCTCACATCCCGACACCGGGAAGGGGAAGCTCCAGCGCATCGCGCTCCTCTACCTCCGCGAGAAGAAGGCGAAGGGAGAGATTCCGACCTCCGTTCGCTTCCTCTTCTACGAGCTGGAGCAGCGGGGGATCGTCTCGAAGAAAACCGGGGCGTCGGCGAAGCCGCGACTCAACCGGCACGGGAACGAGATGAAGAAGCGCCCGCCCGCGCAGAACCTCGGCGAGGCCGTCATGCACCTGCGAAAGGTCGGGCTGATCCCGTGGAACTGGATTGAGGACGAGACGCGGGCCCTGTTCGCCTGGCGGTCTGCCGCGAGCGTCGCCGATTTCGTCGTCGAGGTCGTCCCTGTCGCGCGCCTCGACCCGTGGGCCGGCACCTCGAGGCCGGTCATTATCTGCGAGTCCCGCTCGATGGGAGGAATCCTCCGAGACGGCGTCGCGGGAAGGTACCTCGTCACCGTCGCCCCGACGAGCGGCCAGTGCGGCGGCTTCCTCGTGACCGACGTCGCTCCGCATCTTCGGGACGACGACACTCGCGTCCTGTACCTCGGAGATTTCGATCTCGCCGGGGGGCAGATCGAGGCGAACACCCGGGACGTTCTAGAACGGCACACCGGGCGCACCTTCGACGGCGAGACGTGGGAGCGCGTCGCCCTGACAGCGGAACAGGTCGAGGGGCTTCGCCTCCGCGGTGTCGAGCCGATCCTGAAGAAGGACGATCGCTACATCGACCAGCACCCGCACGAAGCCTTCGAGTGCGAGGCGCTCGGGCAGGGGCCGATTGTGGCCGCGCTACGCGATCGGCTGGACGAGCTCCTCCCCGAACCGATCGAGGACGTTCTGGAACGCGAGGCCGAAGAGAAACAGAAGGTCCGCAGGGTCCTGGCGCGATCGTTCGGGAGGCGGTCGTGAAGACTCTCCTCGACGCCCTCTTCCCGCCCGGCTTCAGCTACCCGGCCGATGCCGCGCCGGTGCTCTTCTCCCTGCCGGGGAAGACGGTGCTTCCGTTCGCCCTCGAGAACCGTGAGGGACTCGCCCGGGCGGTTGAAGCGCTCGTCGCGCGGAGAGAGGACGTCTACCTTCACGTCGCGATGCACGACGCCTCGCGCTTCGCTCCCCGAGGCCGCGGGTCGAACGAGTCCGCCGTCGCCCTGACGGCGCTCTTCGACGACGTCGACATGCTGATTCCGGGACACCGGCACAAGGGCGCGAAGCTCCCGACGACTCTCGAGGAGGCGCGGGCCTTCCTCGACCTCCTCCCCTGGCGGCCGTCGCTCGTCGTCCATTCCGGATTCGGGCTTCAGCCGTATTGGCTCTTCCGCGAGCCGCTGCTCCTCGACGACGCCGGGGACCGGGCCCTCGCCGAGATGCTCCTAGCGCGGTACAGGCAGCACCGGGATGTGCTCGCCGCCTTGCGCGGATGGACGTTCGACGCCGTTCACGACCTGGCGCGCGTCCTTCGTCTTCCCGGGACGCGGAACTTCAAGAATCCCGACGCCGTCAAGAACGTGACGATCCTCGAGGAGACCGGGATCCGGTACAACCCGAGCGAGCTCCTCGACGAGCTGCCGCCTCTCGACGTCCGCCCTCCCGTCTCCTCGGGCGCGACGGCGCTCTCCGGCGACGAGAAGGCGAGGCAGGCCCGCGGCCTCGTCACAGCGGCGTGCCGGCGAGCCTCCGAGCAAGGCCGGAACCCGTCGGGTCTGTGGCTCGGCTGCCAGCTCCGCGACAGCGGCCTCACCTTCGAGGAGACCCTGGAGGCCGGCGCTCCCTACGTGGCCTTCGTCGACCGGACCTGGCCGGACCGGGACTACGGCCGTCTACAGGAGTTCGCCGAGTCCGTCCGCCAGGCCTTCCGGCGTCCGCCCCGCGGGACGCTGCCGACGCTCGCGGACATGCTCTCGGTCGAGCTCGTTCGCGATGCGCGGGAGAAGACGTGCCGACGGCTCGCCCGGGAGCTCTACTTCCGCCGCGTCGACGACGAGCTGACGACGGCGCTAGTTTGCCTGGCGAATGAGACGAAGTGTCGGCCGGCCCTCACTGCCGACGAGCTCGCGCGAATTCTCGACGAGGAACAGACCGGGGTCGCCAGCCGGCGGGCAGGGAGGGCGTCGTGAGCTCTGTGGCCGATGTCCGGAACAAGAGAGCAGCCGCGAGGGCGGACGGTACGCCTGAGGAAGGCGCCCGCGAGTTCCTCGGCGCGTATCGGGTGCCGCAGATCCTCGCCCGCTCCCACGCCGCCGGGCCTCGGTACTCGACCGGCATCAGCAAGCTCGACGAGGTGCTGCGCAAGGAGCTCGACGGTAACAACCCGGCCCGGCTCGGAACCCCGCTCGGCCGAATCCTCAGCTTCATCGCGCCGCCCCACGTCGGGAAAAGCGTCGCCGTCGACCAGTGTGCCTTCTCGTTCGCGAAGCAAGGTCTCCGCGTCGTGATCCTCGTGCAGGACGAACCGCGAGAAGACGCCGCCGAACGAATCGGACAGCAGGCCGGCTTCCGACACGCCGAATTGAACGCCGACTATCCCGACACTCTCGCTCGGGTTGCCGCGGCGGTCGAGCTGCTCGACATCTCGATCCTCCCCGATGACGACGAGGAGGAGAACGGCCGCGTGACGATCGAGGACGCCTCGAGGTTCCTCCTCAGCGTGCCAAACCCGAAGGGCTACGTCCTCGTCGTCGACTCCCTGCACCGGGCGGTATCGGAAAAGGAAAAGGACGACGATCCGCCCCGCGTCCAGGTGCGCCAGCGTATGGAGGCCTGCCGCTCCCTCCGGAAGAGGGGCGTCCTCGTGCTCCTCACCGTGGAGGCGAACAGGTCGTTCTACGTCTCCAAGGATCCCGCCGCCAGGACCTCCGCGATGGGCGCAGGCGCCGAGTCCAGGGACATCGAGTACGCCTCCGACGTGCAGCTCGTCCTGACGCGCGAGGACTCGACCGGAATCGTCACCGTCGAGCACCCGAAAAACCGGATCGGCCGAAAGACGGTCGGCAGCTTCTCCCTCCGGCTGAATCAGGGCCCGGCGCAGTTCACGCCCGTCTCCGACGAGGCGGCGAAAGCCGAAGTAGACGGCCGGCGGGCTGAGGCGCTCTTCGCCGTCGGCGATCTCATCCTCGACTGGCTTCAGGAAGAGGCGCCAGAAAACGGTGCCTCGATGGATCGGATCCAGCGCCAGAGCGGCGTCCGCCCGCGAGCCGACCTCCGGGCCGCCCTGAAGATGGCCGTCCAAGATGCCCGAATCGAGAAGTTCCCCGCGCCCGGCAGCAAGGGCGGAGGCGGCTCTTGGTACCGCCCGGCAAGGCCGAAATGAATGGTTCGCCGTGGTCCGCCAATGGTCCGCCGAAGGTTCGCCGGCAAACCAGCCGTGGCGGGCTGGTGTGGTCGGCCGCCGCGTACGTAAGGACGCGCGGCGCACCACGCGCACGTCACACCGATGGGCCAACCTCAGACGTGGTCCGCCGCCTGGCGAACCATGGGGGCGCAGAACCACGCGGCAAGAGAACCCGCTTCACTTCGCTCGCGCGTCCGGCCCTGTCCGGAAACCTACGGAGTAATGCCGGGCGAAATGTGTTTCGAAAAGTAACACCGCCGGTCCCGCGACGGCTACGGAGGCACCATGCCTGACCTCACGAACCACATCACCGCCCACCGCCTCGCCCTCCGGCTGGGCGTGAAGACCGAAACCCTCGCCGCCTGGCGGAGGCGCGGAAGAGGACCGCGGAAGTGGTTCTACCTGTCGCCGACGCTCGTCGCCTACCCGCTCGAGGAAGTCGAGCGCTGGGAGGAGGAGCGCCAGAAGGCGAGGCCGAAGTTCAACCGGCCGCCGACGGCGCCTTCGGGCGGCTGGCCGAGGCGGGCCGAAGGCTCTAGATAAGTGTTGACTACTTATTGTGCCGGGGCCTATATTGAGTCCGGAGGCAAACGGCAAATGAAACCGAACAACACCGGACGCGTTACCAACGGAGCGGTCGGTAACACGAAAAAGGCCGCGAAAGTCGTCGTCGGATACGCCCGCGTCTCGACTCCCGGGCAGGCCGCGGAGGGCGTCTCGCTCGACGCGCAGGATGCCCGGATTCGGGCCTACGCGACGTCAGGCGGCCTCGAAGTCGCGAAGGTGTACGTCGATGCCGGGATCTCCGGCGCACGCGCCACGAACCGCCCAGCGCTTCAGGAAGCGCTATCCGACGTCTGCCGGCGCAAGGGCGTCCTCGTCGTCTACTCGCTCTCGCGCCTCGGCCGCTCGACGCGCGACGTCCTCGACATCGCGGCCCGGCTCGAGAAGGCCGGCGCGGACCTCGCCTCGCTCTCGGAGTCGATCGACACGACGACGGCCGCCGGGAAGATGGTCTTCCGGATGCTGGCCGTCCTGGCCGAGTTCGAGCGAGACCTCGTCTCCGAGCGGACCCGCGGCGCCCTGGCGCACCTTCGCGGGCAGGGGCGGCGGATCTCCGGAAGGATCCCCTTTGGCTTCGACCTCGAGGGCGACCGCCTGACCCCGAACGCCGGGGAGCAGAGCGTTCTGGAACGCATTCAGTCGCTTCACGCTGAGGGCCGGTCTCTCCGCGGCATCGCGGCCGAGCTCGAGCGGGAAGGCGTGAAGACGAAGAGCGGCGGCCCGACGTGGGCGCCGAAGGTTCTGTCCGCTGTCATTCGCCGTGAACAGATCGCGGCCTGAAAGGGGAAGACGATGAAAACGATGAAGACGAAGAAGGCGACCCTCCGTATCGTCCCGGTCCTCGAGCGGTTCTCCGAGGATCAACTCGTCACGCTCCGGCGGCTCCAGAAGGCGATGGAGGCGAAGACGCTGAACGTCGTCGTCTACCAGCTCGCGCAAGCCGGGCTCTGGGTGCTCGGCCTCGACCCGGTCGCGCGGGAGGCGTTCGACCGGCTCTCGACGCTGATCTACGGCGGCGCGAACGGCGGGACAGAGCCCGCGAACGAGATCGTCAACGTGGTCATCAACGGGCCGGCGGAAGCCGGGCAGCACTGGATCGGTCTTCAGCGGCGGGCCGAGTTCGGGGCCCGGGCGGCGGTGCGGTAGCGTGGCGCACGACGGAGGGCCGCCGGCGGTGACGGGAGGCACGTACACTTATCGCGTGGGACGTCGTCCTCTCGTCGACCCGCCGAAGCCCTTCGTCGTGCGGATCCCGCTCGGGCTACAGGGCCGGGTGCGGAGCCGGGCGAAGGCGGCGGGCGTGAAGATCAATGATCTCGTGGAGCGGGCGCTGGAGTTCTATCTGTCGCGGCCGCGGAAGGTGAAGCCGGTTGCGCGGGCGATGGAGCCGCGGAAGGGGAAGCGGGCGTGACTCCGGACCTCGCGGACGACCGCGCCCTTTACGCGGAGATGAAGGCGAAGCATCCCGAGATGACAACCGACGACTTCGCGAAGGTCCTCACGGGGAGTGTTGAGTCGGTGAAGAAAAGGGAAGCGCTTCACGAGGCCGGGCACGTCGTCATGGATTTCGCTCTCGGCCTCGAGGTGGAGTTCGTGAACCTCCCCGATCCGAGGAAGGGCGACTGGTCCGAACCGGTGACGCGGTTTAGGTGGCCCATCTTCGCTTCTCCGCCCCCGGAGTTCGGCGCGCTGTGTTCGGTAGCTGGGGCAGCGGCGGAGCGCGTGGGGTCGCACCGCAAGAAGGCGTCGCCCTCTCACACAGATCGGGCGCTCTTCGTCCGCATGATGGAAACCTCCTCCCGCGAAATCCGGGAGGGCTGGGTCTTGATGGCGGTGGACTTCTTCCGGGAGCCTCCGGCGGCGCGCTACCTTGAGAAGGTGTCCGGGTTTCTCTACTCGCGGTGGGGCGCGCGGACTTCGGGGGAGGCTGTGTGGGCGGCGTGCCCGAGGCCGAGGGACTTTGACCGGCTCGCGGGGAAGCTCTGGCGGCGGCTCCTGAAGGGGAACCGATGAAACACCTTCCCGGCTTCCGGTTCGACGGGAAGGCAGGGCGCGCGGCCTTCGAGGTCATCGTGCCGGGCCCCGTCAAGGCCTCGAGCGGGAAGCGCAGTTCCAGGCGTCGACGCGCAACGGTCGAAGCCGCGACGATGGCGGAGGCCCTGGAGAAGTGGAAGGCGTTCCGCGAGGAGGTGCTATCGGAGAGCAGGGAACCTCCTCCTCCACCGCTGACGTTTGCCCGCTACGTGGCCGAGCACGACCTGGCGGTGCTGCTCCCGTCGAAGCTGTCGCAGCGGTCGGAGAGGGAGTCGCTCCGGAATCACCTGCTCCCGTTCTTCGGTGCGGACGAACTGGAGCGGTTGAGCATCGCGCGGGTGCGGGACTTTGTCGGGGCGAAGCGGACGGAGGGCTATGCGGCCACGAGCATCAACCGTGCACTCGCCACGCTCCGGAAGTATCTGCTCGACGCGGTGGATCGCGGCGTGCTGGCCCGCTACCCGTTGACCCGTCGTCTTCCGCGGCTGAAGGAGGAACGCATCGAGCGCGAGCTGACGGAGCTCGAGCTGCGCCGTTTCCTTCACGCCTTCGAGGACGAGCGAGCCTTCCGCGTGTTGATGGCGAAGAGGGGAGACGTCGCGCGCGGAGAGCGCATTGAGCGGCGCCAGCAGGAGGGGCGGGCGATCGTGTCGCTCCACGGTGCGGGACGCCGGTCCGACGGTGCGGCGATGCGGTATCACTTCGAGCGCTTCCGTTCCTCGAAGCCGTTCTTCGTCGTCGCGGTCGAGACGGGCCTGGCCACGTGCGACCTGTTCGGGCTAAGGTGGGCGCACGTCGACCTGAAGGAAGGCCTCATCCGCGTCCCGCGGAAAAAGACGGGAGTGGAAGCGCTCATTCCCATCTCGCCGGCGTGTCGCGAGGCGCTCGAGGCGGTTTCTCCCGTGGGCCCCGCGGGAGCGGAGCCGGTCGAACCCGAGCCCACCGAGCTCGTCTTCAACGGTGGCGACGACGTGCCCGCGTCGGAGACGATGCTCCGCAGGTACTTCAGGATCGCGAGGGAACTGGCCGGCCTGGATCCCAAGGCGCGGCTCTACGACGTGGCGCGGCACACCTTCGCGAGTAGGCTGGCCTCGAAGAACGTGAGCCTCCAGGTGATCGCGAAGATGCTCGGTCACGCGTCGATTCAGATGAGCCAGCGGTACGCAAGGCCGGACGAGGAATCCCTCCGCAGGGCCATCGCGGCCGTCGGGCTTTCAACGAGTTCACCGAGGAGTTCACGGGCCCGGCTGAAGACAACTCCGGACGACTCCGGACGCGTCGGGACAGGTCGCAAGTGATTGAGACGGTGCTGTCCGGAGTCGTCAGCGATGGCCCGGGATTCTTCCTAAACCGCGTGCCGGGAGTTCGAGTCTCCCCGGGCCCACCATTCAACTTCCTCTCCGCAAGGGACTTCCGGGGCCGCTCTCCGCGGTCGACGAGCGCCAAAGGGAGCAGGAGTTCACGGCGCGAGTTCACGGCCCATCGCCGGAGGGGCTCATGAGGGGCCGCCTCCCGTCGCCTGTCGAGCCGCGTTTTAGCGGGAACGTGCTCCGTCGCGGGCGAGGCGGGTGCTGGATCTGGACCGGCACCACGATCAGCGGACGCGGCTATGGTCAGATCAAGGTGAACGGCAGGGGCGTAGGGGCTCACCGAGTCGCCTATGAGCTGGCGCACGGTCCGATTCTGCCGGGGCTGTTCGTCTGCCATTCCTGCGATAACCCGCCGTGCGTCAACCCGGCGCACCTGTTTCTCGGGACACCGGCCGACAACATCCGCGACGCGGTGACGAAGGGCCGCACGGCCAGCCAAAAAAAAACCGCCTGCCCACGAGGGCACCCGTATGCGGGGGAGAACCTCGCGCGGTCACGTCGAGGAGGACGCCTCTGCCGGGCCTGCCGGAGGGCACGCTCTCCTCGCCGCCATCCTTCAGGAGTTTCCGCATGACTGACGAGACCGTTTCCGTTCAAGAGCCTTCGGTCACGCTGCGCCTCGCCGGCGTCTTCCCGCATCAGAAGGAGTTCCTCTCCTCGACGAAGCGCTACGCGATCGTCGCCGCGGGGACGAAGAGCGGGAAAACCGCCGCGGGCGCCATGTTCGCCGTCCGGGAGCTGATGAACACCCCCGGCTGTCGCGGGGAGTGGATCGCGCCGACCTACGGCCAGTCGGTCGACATCGGGATGGCGATGGTCCTTCAGCTCATCCCGCCAGAGCTGCGAACCGTCCGGCTCTCCGGCGTCCCGCGGGTCGAGCTCACGAACGGTTCGACGATCGAGTTCCGCTCGGCCGACACGCCGGACAACCTGTACGGGTCGAGCTTCAATTCCGTCGTCGTCGACGAGGCGGGCCGGATCGTCGAGGACGCCTGGAACGCGATTCGGAGCACGGTCACGGCGACGGGCGGGCGCGTCCGGATGCTCTCGAACCCCTGCGCGCGGAGCGGCTGGTTCTACTCGCTCTACCTTCGAGGCCTGGCCGAGGACTCCGACGTCGAGTCGTTCCGCTGGCGGACGGACATGAACCCGCTGATCCCCGCGAGTGAGATCGAGGACGCGCAGCGGAACCTCTCCGAGGCGACCTTCAGGTCGCTCTACTGCGGCGAATTTCTGGACGTCGGCTCGTCGATCTTCCGGAACATCCGGGCCGCGGCGTCGGGCGCTCTCGGGCCTCCGGAGCCGGGCCGGGAATACGTCGCGGGCGTCGACCTCGCGCGAACGGTCGACTGGACGGTCATGACCGTGATCGACGTCGCGAGCCGTGACGTCGTCGAGTGGGCCCGCTGGCATCAGACCGGCTGGGAGATGTCCGTCGGCCGCATCTTCGAGATCGCGAAGAGGTACAACGGCTGCCTCGTTCACGTCGACTCGACGGGCCTCGGCGACGTGGCGGTCGAGATGCTCGAGCGGGCCGGCGTCCGGGTGAAGGGCTACAAGTTCACGAACACGTCGAAGGCGCAGCTTGTCGAGCACCTGGCGGCGCTCATTGAAAAAGGCCTCCTGAAGTTCCCGCCGATCGACGTCTTGATCGGCGAGCTCGAGGGCTTCGAGGGCACGACTGGCCCGAGCGGCGTCGTGAAGTACGGCGCGGGGGCGGGGATGCACGACGACGCCGTGATCTCGCTCGGCCTCGCGGCGCTCGACCTTGAAATCGGCGAGTCGCGGAAGTGGCACGGCGCCGAGTTTGTCGCGTTCAAGCGGCAGCCGCGCGAGGAGTTTTTCACGCCGCGGCTCTGGCACCCACGGCGGATCTTTTGATGAGCGCCCCGAAAAAGCTCGTCCCGTCCCCGCAAGGCCACGGGTTTCTCCACCGCGACGGCCGCCGCCCCGGGTCGAAGTCGGCGATTTCCCGGGCCTTCGAAGAATTCAGTCAGGCGGTGCTCGAAGATCCTATGGTGCAGCGGGCGATCAGGCAGCGGCTCATGGACGAGCTCGCCGGCCGGAAGTGGAAGCCGATGCCGTGCCTGACCGTCCTTGCGGCAGCGGCGGTGCGCCAGAAGCCGCCGATGCAGGGCGCGGACAGCGCCAGGGCGATCGTGTTCCTGGCGGAGATCATCAGCGGGCGCGGCGTGGTTCGACGCGTGGAGCTCGGCCAGGAGCCGGAGACGGGCCTCCTCGCGGCGGCCCCGGCCGAGGCGACCTCGGCCGAGCCATCTGCGGAGACGGCCGCCGCAGCGCTTGTGGTCGAGATCGTGAAGGACTAGCTTCCGGTCGGCGGCGGAACGTCGTGGGGTTGCTCCCACGACGGCCGGGAAACCCTATCCCGGTTCGCCGCCCTTCTTCCGGTAGGGGCGCACGAAGGGGGTGCAGGATGGCGAGAGGAAGACCGAAAAGCACACCGGAGACGAGGACCGCGGCCGCCGAGGACCGAGAGCTGCACCGGCTCGCCGCGCGACTTTGCGAAGACCAGAGAGACCCCGTTCGCATCCTCGCTGCCGCGCTCGCGAAGGACCACGCGGCCCTGATCACGGAAATTCACACGCACCGTGTCTACGCCTCCGGCACCGCCACGGTTCGCCCACGGCCACGGCGGCGGGGGAGGCGGCAGGAGCCGCATGAAGAGGCGCTCGCGGAATACGGGCGTCTTCGGCGCGAAAAGCAGATGTCGGCGAAAGATGCGGAGCTCGCGATCGCGACGCGATTCGGGGCCCTGGCAGACGCAAGCTCCCAAGCACGCGCACACAACTACCTGAGGGCTTTGCGCAAGCGTCGCGACCGCCGCACGACCCCGAAATAGCCCTCCCTTAAATACCAATTTCAGATGCCCCAAATCGGGCTCTTGCGAGAGCCCGAGGCGGGGGACATGTTGGCCTGTGTCCGACGAGAGCGGACGCAGGAGGATCAACATGGAGAGCGCGGGTCCCACCAAAGCGGAGGCGGCATCGTCCCTCCGCTGCTCCGAGAAAAAGGTCGAGCGGCTAATCAGTAGCGGCGCCCTCGACGCGCAGAGGATCGGTCGCCGCGTCTTCGTCACGCGCGAGAGTCTCGGACGCCTCCTCGAGCCGAGCGCCGGCCCGAAGAAAGCCGCGCGATGAAACGCCGCCCCGCAACGGCCGGAGAAAACGCGAGCCCGCAACCGAGCGACCCTTTCAACGCCGGCGTCCAGGCGGGTTTGCGGACGGCGGCGGAACTCCTGATCGAACTCGCGGGAAGGGTCCAGAAGCCCGCGCCGGAACGGCCTGGCCCTCGAGGCGGCGCGGTGAGGCGCGGCGCCGTCGCGCTCCTCGTCGCGATCCTCGGGGTGGGCGCATCGCTCCCGGCGAGCGCCGACACAACCGTGACGCATCTCCTCGCGGCGGTCACGTCGCCCGGGGCGTCGTCGGCGGTCACGACCGCGAACGAGACGGGCGGGGAGCAATACCTCTTCGCCTTCCGCGCCACGGGCAACGGCGAGGCGAAGATGCAGGTCTCCCTCGACAACGGCGTGAGCTGGGTCGACCTGCACCGTTTCTACGGCCGGTCGGAGTTCTGGCGCTATCCGGTCTGCGGCGGCTGCCGCTTTCGCGCCTTCGCCGTGACCGCATCGGCCACATCGACCGTCACCGTCGACGCCGCAGTTGCCGGCGCGGCATCGCTCATCACCCCGTAACGAAAGGAGAAAGTCATGCCGAGATTTTATGGTCCCACGGTTTCCAGTGACTCCGTCGAGGCCGAACGTCGGCGCCGCGTCAACGTCGCGATGGCCGACCTGAGCCGGCACCCGAACGATCACGTCTCGGGGCGCATCAAGGGCGCCGATCCCGAGTCCGCTGCGCTTCACGAGCGGGTGATCGGCTACATCCGGAAGGTCGAAGCCCGCGGTCGGAAGATTTCGTATAGGGCGGCGCTCGAAACGATCACGAGAAAGCGCGGGGTGTGCGGGTGAGCGGCGTCGTCGCGAAGGTGAAGAGCTTCTTCTCGCCGCAGGCCGCGACCGTCGCGAACCTCGAGGAGGCCGAGCGCGAGGCGAAGGTCCGCGTCGACGAGACGGCGGTCAGGTCCGCCGAGGCGCAGCGCGCGCTCGCGGCCGGCGAGGTCGGGGCCGGCGCCGGGCTGAAGGCGATCGGCGCCGCACGCGACGCGCACAGCCGCGCGCTCGCCGACCTGGAGGCAGCCGAGCAGGCCGTCGCGGACGCGATCGTCCTCCGCGACGAGGCGGAGAAGGCGCGGGCGGAGGCGGTCGAGGTCAAGCGCCAGGCCGCCGTCCTCGCCGAGGCGGAGAAGCTCGACACGCTCTTTCGAAAGAAATTCGCCGAGGCGATCGGGCTCGCCTCCGAGCTGGTGACGGTGGCGAACAGGATCACGTCCTGGCGCTCGTCCCGCTTCGACACCGCGACGATCATGCAGGAGGAATTTCAACGGGCCTCCGCCGGAGCGCTCAGGGTTCACGAGATCCAGCTCCCCCTCGTCGCGATCCGGATCGCGGATCCACCGCCCGCCCTGGTCGCGACGATGGCCGAGCTGGACCGCGAACGGGCGCGTCGGCACGAGATTCTCCGCGCTCCCGCGCCGCGGGCGGAGCAACGGTCGCCGGTCGGCAGCGAAGCGCATCGGCGCGAGGCATCGTGAAGTTCTTCCTGGCCCGGAGGTGGGGCGACTCGCTCTCGTTTTGTCGGGGGCGGGGGCAGTGGCGCCGCACCATTCACCTCCGGGCCGGGATCTCTTCTCCGCGTCCCCTTCATCCCCTCCGCGCGCGCGAGCTGCACCAGGCTCGACAATTAAACTCGCATCGTGCGAGGTTCCTTCATCCCCCTCGCGCGCGCGAGCTGCGCCGTTCGCCCAGCTTTTTCTCCCGAGCCGTTGTGTGAGGTCTAACCGTGGCTGACGATTCCCTCTCGATTTCTTTCAAGCTGGATTCCTCGGAGGCCGTGGCTGGCGCTGCGGCTTTCGAGAAGGAGCTGAACGACGTCGTCGCGGCGGCGAAAAAGCTCGGCGAGGTCGGCGACTCGCCGCGCGCGCTGATCCGTGCGAGCGCCGAGGCAACCCTCGCGGCCGAACAGCTCCGCGCCAAGATGCAGGCGGTCGGACAGCCGATCCCGTCTGGTCTTCAGGCGTCCCTCGCCGCGCTCGATACAAGGGCCGCCTCGGCAGCCAAGCGCGCCGGCGACCTAAAGGAAGCGCTCGACAACACCCGGAAAGCTGGGGCAGCCGCTTCGCAGGGCGCGGAGGCGATGACCGGCTCATTCGGCTCGCTCGAATCCGTCTTCCAACAGATGAAGGCGAGCGGAAGCGATGTCTCGAAGTCCTTCGCAGACATTGGGCTGAAAGGCGTCGGCGTCTTTGCGGCCTTTTCCGCCGGCTATCAGGTCGGGAAGCAACTCATTTCCGTTTTCAAGGAGATGGGCGTCGACCTCGAGAACATAACGATCAAGACAGAGCGGCTCGTCGCGATCCGCGACAGGGAAGGGAAGGCCACGAGGGAAGTCGTCGACGTTTACGACGACTATGGCAACAAACTGAACGAGGAGATCGGTCTCCTCGACCCGCTGCCAGGGAAGGTGAACGCGGTCATTAAGGCGCACCAAGCGGCGGCCGCGGTCATCAAGACGACGG
>Ga0180082_1000064_pt1 | contig 15900 bp, 18 predicted proteins | sample EasRiv660_16_10D_FD_121780 | JGI IMG/M metagenome (GOLD analysis project Ga0180082, IMG submission 121780) | Soil microbial communities from meander-bound floodplain in the East River, Colorado, USA - East River metaG ERMLT660_16_10D | ecosystem: Environmental > Terrestrial > Soil > Floodplain ...
CTTGGGGGTGTAGTCGCGTTTTTTGGGCTGCGTCGTCACGGCAGTCAGTCTACCTTCGCTCCCGGCTCCTTTGCCACGCGTCCCCACTTGGCGTGATCAAGGCGGAACGAGCCGCCAAGGCCCTTCGGTCCGGTCGCGGCAGGCGCCGTAGCGGAACGGCTGCGCGGCGCGCCCCGGCGTGTAGAAGCGCAGGTCGACGAACCACACGCAGGCCGAGCCCGTGCTCGTTCCATCGAAGGCCGGCTGATCTGCGAACCAGCGGTACACCGTCATCGCGGGCGAATTCCACGCCTCCCTAGCGAGGGCTCGCTCGGCGCCTTCGCCGTAGCGGGTTCTCCTCTCCCAGCGGGCGGAGGAGAGCGGCTCGTAGACGGAGTCGAGCATCGCGATGAAGCCCTCGCCCGGACGATAGGCGCGCGGCCCCTCGCGAATCAGGTTCACGTGGGCTAGGTGGTGCGCCTCGGCGTCGGAGACGAACACCGTCCAGTTGAAAGGCGAGACCGGCCGGGGATGCACGGCGACGGTGGCGCCGGTCAGGCCACGGGTCCGCGCGTAGCGTTCGCCGAACTCGATCGCTTTTTCTTTTTGCAGATACTGAAAACCGACATAGCCGACGAGGACGGCGCTCGCTGCGACGGCCGGCCAACGCGAACGAGTAAGAATTGCCGAGGCTGCGAGACCCACGACGATGATCCCGCTGAACCACAGGTCGATGATGAAGGTCGTGCCGATCTGCGATCTCCAGTCCGAAAGCGGGGCGAGGATCATGGTGCCGTAGCTGGTGATGACGTCGCCCGCGATGTGCAGCGCGAGCCCGAGCGCCGTGACGCCGTAGAGCGCGCGCCAGCCGCGCGGCTCGCGCAGGATCTTCGCGAGCACCCAGGAGAAGAGGAGAGCCCACAGCGGCAGGAGGACCAGCGAATGCGTCACGCCGCGGTGGTGCGCGAGGTACTCGACCGGCCCGACGAAGCCCACGACGAAGTCGAGGTCCGGCGCGGCGCAGGCGAAAAATCCGGCCGCCACCCGACGCGGCAGCGAGCGCGGGGGCGCGTCCTTCGGCGCCGTGGCGCGGGCGAGGAGCGCCCCGGAGAGCGCGTGGGTCAGGGTGTCCATGGGAAAATCCGATCGCCGGCTCGTCCCGGGGGCGATCCATCGGCTCCGAAGACCCGTCTAATCCAATTTGACCCCGGCCTGCTTCACGACCTGGCTCCAGCGCGCGACCTCATTCTTGAGGATGACGGCGAATTCGTCGGAGGAGCCTCCCGCGGGCTCGAGGCCGTCGCCTGCCAGGACTTTTTCCGCGTCCTTGGACTTCAACGCCTCGTTCGCCTCCTTGTTGAGGCGCGCGACCACGTCCTTCGGCACTCCCTTGGGGCCTACGAGGCCGTGCCAGTTGGTGACCTCATAGCTCGGGTATCCCGACTCGCCCACCGTGGGCACGTCGGGCGCCGCGGCGATGCGCCTGGGCGTGGTGACCGCGAGCGCTCTCAGGCGCCCGGATTTCACGTGCTGCAGGGCGGTCGCGACGCTTCCCAGGATCATCTGTACGCTTCCCCCGATCGTATCGTTGAGCGCCGGGCCGCTTCCCTTGTAGGGAACGTGCGTGACCTTTATTCCAGCGGTGTAGAGAAAATATTCGGTCGCCACGTGCACGTGGCCTCCATTTCCGCTGGAAGCGTAGGCGAGCTTGTCCGGCTCCCGCTTGGCGAGCGCCACCAGCTCCTGCAGAGTATTGGCCGGAACCGAAGGGTGCACCGCCACCACGTAGGGTCCGCGCGAAAGCTGCACGATGGGCGTGATGTCGTTCAGCGGGTCGAACGAAAGCTTGTACACGCTCGGATTGACGGTGTAGCTCGCGGAGCTCAGCAGCAGCGTATAGCCGTCCGCGGGGGACTTGACCACCAGTTCAGTGCCGAGGACGCTGCCCGCCCCGGGGCGATTCTCCACGATCACCTGCGTCCCCAGGCGCTCGGTCAGCTTTTGCGCGATGACCCGGGCGATGAAATCGGAGCCGCCGCCGGGGGCGAAACCCACGATGATCCTTATCGGTTTCGACGGATAGGGCTGCGCTTCCGCGGCGCCGGCCGCCAGCGATGCGATCAGGATTGCGAGCCGGATTGCGATGCGTTTCATGGTCATTCCTCCAGTTCAGGGGCGATCTTAATACGGCCGTGGACTGCTGACAGGGGCCGCTTGACAAGACCTCAACAATTCGATATTTTTCGAATTATGGAATCTAGGACCGCTGTTGCCGGCCTCGCCGCCCTCGCCCAGGATGCGCGCCTCGCCATTTTCCGGCTGCTCGTGCAAAAGGGCCCCGAAGGCCTGTGCGTCGGGGACATCGCGGCCAAGTTCGACATGGCCCCGGCAACGCTCTCTTTCCACCTGAAGGAGCTGACCCATGCCGGCTTGCTGGTCCCGCGGCAGGACGGGCGCTTCATCTACTACGCGCCGGATTTCGAGGAGATGGCCGCATTGGTGTCCTATTTGACGGAGAACTGCTGCGGCGGGGAAACCTGCGCACCGGTATGCAAACCCGTCGCTCGCAAACGAAAGGAGAAAGTCACATGAAGCGATTCCATGTTCACGTTTCCGTCCGCGATCTGCAGGAGAGCGTGCGTTTCTACTCGAGCCTGTTCGGCGCGCCGCCGTCCGTCGAGAAGCCCGACTACGCCAAGTGGATGCTGGACGATCCCCGGATCAACTTCGCCATCTCCCGGCGCGGGCACGCGGCCGGGGTCAACCATCTCGGGTTTCAGGTGGAGTCCGATGAGGACCTGAAAGAGTTGCACGAGCAAGTGGTGAAGGCCGGTCTGGCCGCGCTCGACCAGACCGGGACGTCGTGCTGCTACGCCAAGTCGGACAAGTACTGGATCGAGGATCCCCAAGGCGTCGCCTGGGAAACGTTTCACACGCTCGGCAGCGTTCCCATTTACGGGGAAGAGGCAAAACGCAGCGGGGAAAAGAGCGCGTGCTGCATTCCGCTGGCGAAGCAAGCCGGCGACGGAGAGCAGAGCGCCTGCTGTGTTCCAACGAAGAAGACGGAAGCCGGCGCGGCTTGTTGCAGCTGAAGCCCGTATGAGCCGGGTGATGAACGTTCTCTTCCTTTGCACCGGCAATTCTGCGCGATCGATCCTGGCCGAGGCGTTGACCAACAGCCTTGCGGTGAGCAAAGGGAAGTTCCGCGCCTACAGCGCGGGGAGCAGAGCGACGTTGCGGGCTTCCTGCTCGCTCAAGGCATAGCGGTCGTGATCGCGGTTCCGCTGTTCGCGTGGATGTTCAGAGAGCGGCCCGGAGGCTCGGGATAGAATCCGGCCAGGATGGCTCGCGCGTCATGATCTCCGGCCTCGTTCAGATCCTGCTTTTTCAGGGTTTGGGCGAGCTCATCACGCATTTCCTTTTGCCCTTGATTCCCGGCCCCGTTATCGGGCTTATTCTTCTGCTCGCCTTCCTCGCGCTCCGCAAGAGCGTGAACGCCTCGCTCGATGAGGTGGCGAGCACCTTCAGCCAACACTTCGGGCTGCTGTTCGTTCCGGCAGCCGTCGGCGTGGTGATGTTCTGGCCGCACCTCAAGGCTCACGCTGTCGCCATAGCGGTGGCGCTGGTGGTGAGCGTGGTCGTCACCATTGCCGTGACGGCGCTGGTCCTCAAGGCATTGTCCCGGGGCTCGCGCAAATGACCGGGCAGGTCACATCGGGCTTTCCCAATATTTACGAGATCTGGGTCTATCTTTCCGGCAGCCCGCTGCTCGCCCTGATTCTCACGCTCGGCGCGTATCAGCTGGGCGTGATCGTGTACGAGCGGGTGAACCGCCATCCGCTTGCGAACCCGGTGCTGATCGCGATCGTCCTCGTTGCCGCGACGATCACCCTGATCGACATGCCCTATCCGAAGTACTTCGAGGGCGCGCAGTTCGTGCACTTCCTGCTCGGGACCGCGACCGTTTCGCTGGCGGTGCCGATCTACAAGGGGCTCTCCGCGATGCGCGGACGGATCGTGCCTTTGCTCGCCGCGCTGCTCGCCGGGGGCGTGACCTCGATCGCGAGCGCGGTGGGGCTTGCGCGCCTGCTCGGCGCGGATTCCGCGATCGTGGGCGGCTTCGTCGCCAAGTCCGTGACCGCGCCGATCGCGATGGGCATCGCCGAGCGGATCGGCGTCTCGCCGACGCTGACCGCCGTCTTCGCCGTATCCACCGGAATCCTCGGCGCCGTTCTCGCGCGATTCGTGCTGGATGCCGTGCGCAGCCGCGAGTGGTGGCAGCGCGGCTTCGCGATCGGCGTCGCCGCCCACGGCCTGGGCACCTCGAGGGCGTTCAGCGTCAATGCGGAGGCGGGGGCTTACTCGAGCCTGGCGATGGGATTGCACGGGGTGCTCGGCGCCGTGCTGATTCCGCTGGGGGCCCGTATTCTCGGGTTTTGACGAAGCGCGTCGACCGGATCGGGGTCTGCGGTCACCCCGCAGGAACTGGTAGTGGGTTACCCGTACCCAGGAACTCGACAGGTAGCCGGACACCCGGCACCGACATATACTGCGAACTCACGTTGACACAGGGAGGTGGGTCATGCCAAGGAGCATCCTGAGAAGGATTGTCGGAGTCGGTTTTCTCGCTTGGGTCGTGTTGGCGCCGGCGAGCCCGGCCCTGGCCGGAGGCCCGCACCGCTTCGTCGTATTCGGCGACAGTCTGTCCGATCCCGGCAATGCGTTCGTGCTGCTGAGGGACGTTGAAATTCCTCCGTTCGACAGCCTGATTCCCGATGCGCCTTACGCCCGCGGCGCGCTGCATTTCAGCAACGGGCCGACCTGGGTCGAGCAGCTGTCCCTCCTCGATCGTGCCCTGCCGAGCGCCGGACCGGCGCTCTTCATTCCGGTGCTGTTTTCCAACTACGCGGTGGGCGGGGCGCGCGCCCGGCGCGAAGGGCCCTTCGATCTCTCGACGCAGGTGGGTCTCTTCGTGCGGGATTTCCGCGGGCACGGGCCCTCCGACGCGCTCTATGTCGTGTTCGCGGGCGGAAACGATCTGCGCGACGCACTGCAGGCGCTCGCGCTCGACCCGAGCGGCGCGACGAGCGCAGCCATCGTGCAGTCGGCTCTTTTTTCGATCCGCGACAACCTTCTTACCTTGTACGCGGCCGGCGCGCGCCATTTCCTCGTGCCGAACGCCCCGGACATCGGACTGACTCCGGCGGTTCGCCTTCTGGGTCCGGCCGCGCAGGGCGCCGCCACTTTCTTCGCCGCTCAGTTCAACGGCGGACTGGAAGCGATCCTGCAGGGCGTGGAGTTCGGCCTCGGCGGGACGCACATCACGCGCCTGGACGTGTTCCGGTTCCTCAACGAAGTCGTCGCTGCGCCGGCGGCCTTCGGGCTGACGAACGTCACGCAGCCGTGCATCGTCCTGAACACCAGAGCGCATGCCTTCTGCGCGACCCCGGGGAAGTTCCTCTTCTGGGACGGAATCCATCCGACGGTGGCCGGCCATCGAATCCTCGCGGAGCGCGCCCATGCCGCGTTGCGCGCCGCGCCGGCACTGGCGGCGACGCCTTAGATTTTATCGGCCCCTGACGGAGGAGGGTGTGTCAGTAGAGTGACGCGAACTACCCGGCGATCCGCGCCACGCGCCGATCTCCGAAAATGAATCTTGAAGAATTGCGCTCAACCTGCGAGCGCAGTTGAACGAGAGGGATGCACGCTATGGTCAGGGTGGCGCACCCCATTAGCGCCACATCGCACCAGCCTTCGCGAAAATGTTCGGCGCTCGTCTCCAGCCATGAGCGAACGACGGGTCGCGATCTATCGCGTGCGCGGGCGGTTCTCGGCACATACGGACCACCGAGCGGGACGACGACGCTGTCCGCGCCGGACAGAGCGTTCTGCGAGAGCTCGATCAGCGCCGAGCCGCCGAACAAGACGTCGCCGAGGCCCTTGATCACTTTCTTGACCTCCGCGGCGCTGGCCATGTCGACGAGCGCAAAGGCGCCGGGCCGGATGGTCGAGCGCCGATGAATGGCGACTCCTTTGACGCGCCCGAAAGCCTTGCAGCGCGCCCAGATCATCTTGTGCAATTGTGCGTTGGAGATTCCGGTCAGGTTGAATAGGAGCATCGTTCGTCCCTTCGCGGGGTGAGGCCCTTTCCGACGCGCGTTTCGGCGCGGACCAGGAGCAAGGCGGGATTCGATCGTGGCCACGGAGCTGATGCATGAGTGGCGCGGACCATTGTCCTCGCAGTTGCGGGTTCGTGCTCGGTTATTTTTTCGATGGGAACTCGTTGGAATCGCTGGGGAAAGGTCATAATGCTCTGTCGAATCGCTTTGGGTCTCGGCCCCACACTTCCTTTCGGGGCGTCTTTCAGGCCTTCTCCCATGGATATTTGATGCCGCGCGCGTCCGCGCGACGGCAAGGCCTTGCGCAAGGGAAAACGCTTATGCCTACCGGTGTCGTCCGATCTTTCAACGCCAAGAGCGGCTTCGGCTTCATACGGCCGGACGACGGCTCCAAGGACCTGTTCGTGCACAGCGGCGCCGTGAAACGCGCCGGGCTCAAGCCGCTGCAGGAGAACCAGAAGATTTCCTACGATGTGCGCAGCGAGCTGGACGGAAGACGATCGGCCGTCGCCTTGAAGGCCGTGTGAAGGAGACTGAACCTTATGCGGCGCGCGTCGACGTGCGCAAGCCGTCTTCGCTCATGCGGACAGTGCTCGCGATCGCATCGGCGACATAGTCGAGGTTGCGCGAGTTCAATGCCGCTACGCAGATGCGGCCGGACTCGATTCCATATACAGAGAAGCGCTCGCGCATCGCGATCATCTGCTCGCGAGACAGCCCCGAATACGAGAAGATCCCCCGCTGCTGAAGAATGAACCCGAAGTCATCGGGAATGCGTTTCTTCAGGCGGTCGACCAGCTCGCGCCGCATCGATCGCACGCGGTCGCGCATGCCGACGACTTCCTTCCTCCACAGCGCGCGCAACTCGGGGGAGGCGAGCACGGAGGCGACGATCCTCGCGCCGTGCGAGGGCGGGTTCGAATAGTTGGTGCGGATCATGCGCTTCAGGTGGCTCAGCACCCTCGCAGCCTCGCCCGCGTCCGCGGTGACCACGCTGAGCGAGCCGACGCGCTCGCCGTAGAGCGAGAAGGATTTGGAGAAGGACATCGCCACCAGCACCAGGGGCAGCGCCTCGGCGAAGCGGCGGGCCACTTCGGCGTCCTCGTCCACGCCTTCGCCGAATCCCTGGTAGGCGAAATCGAGGAACGGGATCAGCTGCCGCTCGGCGACGGCTTTCATGACCTCGCCCCACTGCTCGCCGCGGATGTCGACTCCGGTCGGGTTGTGGCAGCAAGCGTGCAGCAGGACGACCGAGCCCTTCGGGGCCGCGCGCAAATACGCGATCATCTCCGCGAACTTGATCCCGCGCGTGCGCGGATCGTAGTAGGGGTACATCTCGACCCTGAAGCCGGCTTCCTCGAACAACGGCCGGTGGTTGTCGTAGCTCGGGTCGGACATGTACATCGCGGCGTCGGGGGCGAAGCGCCTGATGAAGTCCGCCCCGACCTTCAGCGCCCCGGTGCCGCCGACTGCCTGGACGGTGGTGACCCGGCCTTGCGCGACCGCCGGGTGGTCGGACCCGAAGAGCAGCCCCTGGACGGAGCGGATGAACTCCGGAAAGCCGTCCATCGCCAGATACGGCCGGGCGACGCCGGCCGCGGTGAGCGCCTCGTCGGCCCGGCGCACGCATTCGAGCAGGGGGACCTTGCCTTGGTCATCGTAGTAGACGCCGACGCCGAGGTTGACCTTCTTGGGGTTGGAATCGGCGAGAAAGGTTTCGGTCAGCCCCAGGATCGCGTCCCGGGGCGCCATCTTCAGGTTGGCGAGTAGGCTTTCTTCGATTTGCATGCGCGGCTGAAAGTCGGGTGGCTCAGGATGTCCGGCAATTATACAATCGGGGGAGACATCGCGAGCATCCGGAGAACGGCAATCATCGAAACTACACCATGCCCCGGCCCATCCAGTTCCAGTGGAACACGCCGCCGAGTACCATCGACACCGCGGTCGCCAGGACCAAGAGGATGATCATGGCCGGTATCGCCGCGATCGCCCATTTGACGAGCAGGACCACCATGGACCAGAACGGGATCTTGACATCGATGACCACGACTTCTCTTGCTTCGCTCATTGGAGGCCTCTTGCGGGAAAATGAGAGGGTACACCGCCATGACTGAGCCCGTAGCAGTGCGCATGCTCCTGGGGGATTACCCGGTTACCCTTGCGCTGAAGAAGGGCGAGGTGAAATCGTCCGCGGTGAGCCTGGACTTCGCCGACGTGAAGACGCCCAGCTCGGCGTTCAAGCGGGTGGTGCGGGACCTCGAGTTCGATTGCGCCGAGCTTGCCATCGTGACCTTCCTCATGGCGAAGGCGCACGGCAAGCCGCTGGTCCTCCTGCCCGCGGTCGTGCTCGCGCGCTTCCAGCACCCGCACATCGTCTACAACATCGAGCGCGGGCCGCTCGCGCCCGCCGACCTTGCAGGGCGCCGCGTGGGCACGCGTTCCTACACCGTGACGACCGCGACCTGGCTGCGCGGCATCCTCGCCAACGAACACGGCGTGGACATCGACCGCGTGAAATGGGTCACTTTCGAGGAAGCCCACGTCGCCGAGTTCCGCGATCCGCCGTCGGTGGAGCGCGCGCCCGAGGGCAAGGAACTGACGGCGATGCTTCTTGCCGGGGAGATCGACGCGGCGATCCTGCCCGCCGTGCCGACCGACCCGCGTCTGAAGCCGCTCATCCACAATCCGGCGGCGGCGGCCGAGGCCTGGCACAGGAAGTACCGGGCGCTGCAGATCAATCACATGGTGGTCGTGAAGGAATCCCTGTCGAAATCCGAACCGCAAGCCGTGCGCGAAATCTACCGGCTCCTGGCCGAGAGCAAGAAGGCGGCGAAGCTGCCCAGGCCGGGCGAATTCGACATCCATCCGTTCGGCCTCGAGGCGAACCGGCGCAGCCTCGAAGTCGTCATCGAGACCGTCCATCAGCAGGGGATGATTCCGCGGCGCTTTTCCGTGGACGAACTGTTCGACGACATGACGCGCCATCTGGGTTGAGGCAAAGCATCCGGTTGCCCGCGACGTTTTACCCATCCTTGGCACTACGCTCGGAGAACGAATGATCATCGACTGCCACGGCCACTACACCACCGCCCCCAAGCAGCTGGAGGAATGGCGCAAGCGCCAGATCGCCGGGCTGGAGGACGCGAAGCACGTTCCGGTCAAGGGAAGCCTCGGCATCGGCGACGACGAGATCCGCGCGAGCCTCGAGGGCGCGCAGTTGAAGCTGCAGCGCGAGCGCGGCACCGACCTCACCGTCTTCTCACCGCGCGCGATGGGCATGAGCCATCACATCGGCAACGAAACCACGAGCCGGCACTGGTCGGAGCACTGCAACGAGATGATCCACCGCGTCTGCACGCTCTACCCGGAAAAGTTCGTCGGCGTGTGCCAGCTGCCGCAAAGTCCCGGCGTTTCTCCGAAGACCTGCATCCCGGAGCTGGAGCGCTGCGTCAAGGAGTTCGGATTCATCGGCTGCAACCTGAACCCGGATCCTTCGGGCGGCTACTGGAAGGAGCCGCCGCTCACCGACAAGTGGTGGTACCCGCTCTACGAGAAGATGGTCGAGCTGGAGGTGCCGGCGATGGTCCACGTGAGCGCTTCCTGCAATCCGAGCTTCCACGCGACCGGCGCGCACTACATCAACGGCGACACCACCGCGTTCATGCAGTTCATCACGGCGGACCTGTTCCGCGACTTTCCGACGCTGAAATTCATCATTCCGCACGGCGGCGGCGCGGTGCCGTATCACTGGGGCCGCTACCGGGGCCTCGCGCAGGACCTGAAGCGCCCGCCGCTCAAAGAGCTGCTCATGAACAACGTCTTCTTCGACACCTGCGTCTATCACCAGCCCGGCATCGACCTGCTCCTGAAAGTCATCCCCGCCGACAACATCCTTTTCGCCTCCGAGATGGTCGGCGCGGTGAAGGGCGTGGACCCGGAGACCGGGTTCAACTACGACGACACCAAGCGCTACATCGATGGAATCGACTGGGTGAGCAAGGCCGACAAGGAGAAGATCTTCCATGGCAACGTGAAGAAGGTGTACCCGCGCTTCGAGGCGAAGGGCGGAAAGCGCTGAATTCCGGAGCGCTTCCGCGTCGGCCTGTCGCCCGCAAGCGACATCCGCAGCGTTAAAAAATAATCAATCGGATCAAAACAGTTAGGCCCGGTTCGTCGGGATTCGAGGAATAACCCTCAATTGTGCTGGCGCGCGGTGCGCGCCTGATCTATCGTATGCAGTTGTCCTAAACGACCTGGCCGACCGGCCGGGGAGGGGGTCCCATGACAAGCTCGCAATTCTGGATGATCTGGCCCGGCAACGCGATGGCGTCCGCGCTGATCCTGTTCGCCATCGCCATGCCGTTCCTGTATGCCGCGCGCAAGCTCGTTCACGATCTGTTTCGCTCGATCGGCCAGACAGTAGGCGGCCCTTTGCGTCTGGCCGCGCGCTGGCTCTTCGCGGCGGCGAGGGACATGAAGGAGCGCAACAAGGCGGTCCTGCTCGCGCACGGGGGCGAGGAGGTCGCCCAGCTGATCGAGCGCGAGTTCGAACGCGTCGGCGTGCTCGTCACGCGCGACCTGGAAGGCTACCCGGCGCTTCAGAGGAAGCTCCTCGACGAAATCACGCGAGTCGAGGAGGATTACAAGAAGTCCGGGGAGGTGCCGCCGCTGCCCCCCGAGTGGACCGCGGCCGTATCCGCGATCACGAAAGTGAAGTCCGAGGGCAACGAGATGGTGCAAAGAATCCTCGAGGAAATCAACCGCTCGGTCAACAGCATCCACGCCAAAGCGCTCGAAGAGTACCGCCGCGCCTACCAGTCGCGGCACAAGATCCTGAACGGCTTCATGCCGTTCTGGCGCTCGCTCGACAAGACGCTCGGGCAGGTGGACAAGAAGCTGACGGGGCTGGAGAACACCTCGGCGGCCATCGACGCGCAGATGACCAAGTACGAGCAGATCAACAAGAAGACCGACAAGGCCGAGCACGCCCTGACGGTTTCCGCTTTTACCCAGTTCGCCATCGCAACCCTCGTGCTGCTCATCGCGGCGGGCGGCGCGCTCATCAACTTCAAGCTGATCGCGCTGCCGATGTCCGAGATGGTCGGCGCGGGCGACTACCTGACGGCGACCCTGCGCACTTCCGAGGTGGCGGCGCTCGTCATCATCTTCGTCGAGGCGACCATGGGTCTGTTCCTGATGGAGGCTCTGCGGATCACGCATCTGTTCCCGCGGATCGCCAACCTGAGCGAGCCAATGCGGCGGCGCATACTGTGGATCTCGCTGACCCTGCTGGTGATTCTGGCGGGAATCGAGGCCGCGCTCGCGCTGATGCGCGACATGCTGATCGCCGACAAGCAGGCGCTGGTTCAGTCGCTTGCGAGCGCGCAGCAGGCGGCGCCCGCCGACCCCTGGCTTGCGCGCATTCCGACGGCCGGGCAGATGCTGCTCGGTTTCATTCTGCCTTTCGCCCTTGCCTTCGTCGCGATCCCGCTCGAGTCGTTCATCTATTCGGCGCGCACGGTCGGCGGGGCGACGCTCGTGATGCTCGTGCGCGTCTCGGCGTTCGTCCTGCGTGTTCTCGGAAACCTCGTTCGGCAGCTGTGCAAAGTGCTCACCACCCTGTACGACGTCACGATCGTGCTGCCGCTGCTGATCGAGCGCATGGTGAAATCAGCGCGCGGCGGCGACGCGGCTGAATCGCGCCCTGTCAGGCGCGCAGCTTGAGAGGGGGTGATGATGATCAAGCGATTGCTTGTCGCGTCCCTGCTCGCATCGGTGGCGGCGGTGTCGTCCTGCGCCGACCAGCGCAGCCACTCTCACGCCGTCTACATGCTGGTCGATACGTCGGGCACCTACGCGGGCGAAATCAACAAGGCCCAGCTCATCATCAACTACCTGCTCGGCACGCTGCAGCCGGGGGATTCGCTCGCGGTCGCGCGGGTGAAGAGCCGCAGCTTCAGCGAAAAGGACATCGTCGCGAAGGTCACCTTCGACAACCGTCCCTCGCAGGCGAATGCCCAGAAGCGCGCCTTTCGCGACAAGATCGACGCATTCGTCAAGACCGTCGGCGGCAGCGCCTATACGGACATCACCGGCGGGCTCATCCAGGGCTCGATGTTCCTCAATGAAACGGGAGCGGGAACGAAGACCATCCTGATCTTCTCCGACATGCAGGAAGAACTCGACAAGGCGACGATTCGCGACTTCCCGTTCAAGCTGAAGGACATCCGCGTGGTGGCGCTCAACGTCGTCAAGCTCAAGACCGACAACATCGACCCGCGGCGCTACATGGGACGGCTCGAGGCCTGGCAGAAGCGGGTCGAAGGGGCCGGGGCCTCCGAATGGCGCGTCATCAACGACATCGAGCGCCTCGACGCGCTGCTGTCAAAGGGCTAGGGGCTCCGCGCCGCTGGCGCCCTTAGGAAGCGAACTACTCCTTCTTCTTGAATTGCGCGTGGGCCTTCTCGAAGGCCTTGCGCATCGCCGCCCAGGCCTCGTCCGCGCCGCGAGTCAACTCCATCCAGGCGTCGCCCGAGGCCGCCTGCACCTTGCGCAACTGTTCCTTGGCCTGGTCCTGATGCTGACGGACCGCGGCCAGCTGTTTCTCGTACTCCGCACGCATATTCGCCTGGGCTTGTGTGGCCTGGCCTTCCCATTTCGCCATCTCGGCGTTCCATTGATCGAGCTGGGTCTTCAGCTTCGCGATGTATTCGTCACGCTTCGTTGCCATAGTGACCTCCTTGACCTGCGACGGAAGAAAATTTGATCCCATATTACTCCTCTGCGGTCAGATCGTGACGCGCGTTCCGAGTTCGACCACGCGCTCCGGCAGCAGCTTGAAATACTCCGCCGTCGCCGGACTGTTGCGCTGCATCCAGCGAAAGAGCTCGCGCCGCCAGGTCAAGAGCCCCGGGCGGGCGGCTCGCGCGATCGTGGATCTGCCCAGGAAGAACGTAGTCTGCATGGGTTCGAGGCGCAGGCCGTGGCGCTCGAGAAGCTTGAGTCCGTGCGGCACGTCCGGCTCTTCCATGAAACCGTAGGAGAGCAGCGCCTGATAAAGGCGACCGCGCTCGATCACCCGCAGCTCGGTGCGCTCACCGTCGGCGAGCCGGGGCACGTCCGCGTCGACGATCGTGAGGAAAACGACGCGCTCGTGCAAGACTTTGTTGTGCTTCAAGTTGTGCAAGAGCACCGGCGGCACCGAGCTGCTGTCGGGCGACAGATAGACTGCGGTCCCCTCGACGCGCGGCATGTCGGGGCCCAGCATAGCGGGAAAGGCTTCGACGGGGACGCGGATCTTTCCCTCCCGGGCCGTCACGACGCCTTCGGCGCGCTTCCAGGTCGTGAGCATCGTGAATATCACGACGCCGCAGGCGAGCGGAAACCAGCCGCCTTCGGTGAACTTCATGGCATTGGCTGCGAAGAACACGAGCTCCACCGCCCCGATCGCGGCGATTGCGGCAAGCAGATAGGGTCTTGCGCGGCTGCGCGACGCAAACGCGACGATGCCGATCAACACCGTGGTCAGCACCACCGTCCCCGACACCGCGACTCCATAGGCTGAAGCGATCGCGCTGGAAGACTTGAACTCGAGCACGAGCAGCACTACGAGTACGAGCATCGCCCAGTTCACGTGCGCGATATAGATCTGCCCGCGCTCCGATTCCGAGGTGTGCCGCACAGGGATGCGCGGCAGATAGCCGAGGCGCGTCGCCTGCTGCGTCATCGAGAACGCACCCGAGATGGTCGCCTGCGAGGCGATCACCGTTGCCGCAGTGGCGAGCGCGACTAGCGGGAAGAGCAGTTCCGTAGGCGCGAGCAGGTAAAAAGGGTTCTTGATCGCCGCCGGATCGCGCAGCACGAGCGCCCCCTGGCCGATGTAGTTGACCATCAGCGCGGGGAAAACCATGCCGAACCAGGCAAGCCGGATGGGATTCGCGCCGAAATGTCCCATGTCGGCGTAGAGTGCTTCCGCGCCGGTGATGGCGAGGAACACCGCGCCGAGCACGAGGAAAGTGAGTCCGGGGTGCTGCCAGGCGAAACCGAGTGCGTGGCGCGGATCGAGCGAGGCGAGCACCGAAGGCGTTTGGGCGATCGAGACGCCGCCCAGCACTGCGAGCGCGGTGAACCAGACCACCATGCAGGGGCCGAAGAGCTTGCCGACCGCGCCCGAGCCGCGGGACTGGATCGAGAAGAGTCCGATGAGTATGCCGATCGTCACCGGCACGACCCATTTATCCAGGGCGGGTGTTGCAACCGAAATGCCTTCCACCGCCGAGAGCACCGAGATCGCGGGCGTCAGCAGCGCGTCGCCGTAGAAGAGCGAGGCCCCGAAGACGCCGCAAGTCGCCACCGTCCATGCAAGCCGCGGGCGCGCACGCACCGGCTGCAAGGCGAGCGCGAGCAGCGCGAGGATGCCGCCTTCGCCGCGGTTGTCGAAGCGCAGCATCATCGTCACGTACTTGAGCGACACGATGAGCATCAGCGACCAGAACATGAGCGACAGCACCGCGAGCACGTTGGTCTCGTTGAGCGGCAGCCCGTGGGTGCCGCTGAAGGCCTCCTTGAACGCGTACAAGGGACTGGTGCCGATGTCGCCGTACACGACGCCGAGCGCGGCGAGCGTCAGCGCGGCGAGAGTGCTCTTGCGAGGGGTTGAATTCGGGGAATTGCCGTTGCCGGCGGAGGAGTTCATGACGTGCCCCTCTTGTCAGGAGAGGGCGCAAAGCATACTCCGCTCTTTATTGCGTTGCAACAAAGAGCGGAGATTCAAGGTATCACTTTGATCCAGATAGGTAATCGATGCGACTTCCCGAGGGTTAACAAGTCTGTTGAAAAAAAGTACGTCGCTGCGCTCCTCAGAAAGACAACGCGCCATTTTTCAACACCCCTGTTAACCGCGATGGCCCGCTCCAACCCGTTTCAATTCGCCTTCACGCCCGCCTTGCGCAGCAGCGCTCCCAGCGTGGCGAGGTCCTCGCGCATCTGGGCGTCGAACTGCTCCGGGCTCATCGGCATGGGATCGGCGCCGAGCTTGGCGTGCCGGTCGCGCACTTCGGGTGACTGCAGGGCGCGATCGAATTCGGCGTGCAGCTTGTGGATGATGGGCCGCGGCGTCTGCCCCGGTGCGAGCACGCCGATCCAGAAGTCGAACTCGGCGCCCGGAACGCCCGCCTCGGCCACGGTCGGCACGTCGGGCAAGTTGGGCGCGCGCTTCTTGCTGCTCACGGCGAGCGCGATCAAGCGGCCGTCGCGGATCGCGGACTGGGCGGCGGAGATTCCCACCGTGCCGAACTGGGTGCGTCCCGCCATGGTCTCCGTGATCATTTCCGGAGCGCCTTTGAGCGGCACGTGCACCGCGTTGATCCCCGTGACCGCGCGGAACTTCTCGGCGTTCACGTGCGACGCGCTGCCGATGCCGGCCGACGGGTAGTTGAGCGTACCGGGTTTTGCCTTGGCGAGCGCGATCAGCTCCTGCACCGATTTCACCCCGATCGCAGGCGAAACGAACAGCACGCTGGGAAGATTTCCGAGCGGGATCACCCCGGCGAGGTCCTTCGCCGAGTCGTAGGGGAGATTCTCGTAGATCACCGGGTTGACGGCGTACCCCGCCGAGACCACGACGAGCGTGTAGCCGTCGGGAGCGGACTTCGCCACCTGGGCGATGCCGATGGTGCCGCCCGCGCCCGGGCGGTTCTCGACGACCACCGGCTGCCCCAGGTTCGCGGCCAGCTTGTCGCTGACGCTGCGCCCCATGACGTCGGTGACGCTTCCCGGGGTGAAGGGCACGATGATACGGAGC
>Ga0180082_1000068_pt1 | contig 15566 bp, 11 predicted proteins | sample EasRiv660_16_10D_FD_121780 | JGI IMG/M metagenome (GOLD analysis project Ga0180082, IMG submission 121780) | Soil microbial communities from meander-bound floodplain in the East River, Colorado, USA - East River metaG ERMLT660_16_10D | ecosystem: Environmental > Terrestrial > Soil > Floodplain ...
GCCCGCGCCGGGTTGTATCCAGATGTTCTCGAATTGAGCGTCGCGCAGCACTTTGCCGTTCGCAACGCAGTTGAGCGCGACGCCGCCTGCGAGGCACAGGTTGCGCTCGCCGGTCTCGCGCGCGAGCGCGCGCGTCATGCGCAGCATGATCTCTTCGGTGACCTGCTGGATCGACGCGGCGATATCCATGTGAAACGTGGTCAGCAGCTGCTCCGGGGTGCGCGGCGGCTGGCCGAACAATGAGTCGAACCGGCTGTTGGTCATGGTCAGACCGACGCAGTAATTGAAGTAATCGAGGTCCAGCCTGAACGAGCCGTCGGCCTTCAGGTCGATCAGCTTGTCCAGTATCACGCCGGCGTAGCGCGGTTCTCCATAGGGCGCGAGCCCCATCAGCTTGTATTCGCCCGAGTTGACCTTGAATCCGGTGTAATAGGTAAACGCGGAGTAGAGCAGGCCCAGCGAGTGCGGGAAATGGATCTCCTTCACGACCTGCAGCCGGTTCTCGCGCCCCAGCGAAAACGAGCTGGTCGCCCACTCCCCGACGCCGTCCAGCGTCAGCACCGCCGCCGAGGAAAACGGCGAGGGGAAAAAAGCGCTGGCCGCATGGCTCAGGTGATGTTCGCTGAATACCAGGCGCTGGTCCCAGTCGAAATCGGGGCGGTGCTGCTTCAACTCGACGGTCAGGTTGTTCTTGAGGAACAGCTTCTCGCGCAGCCAGATCGGGATTGCCATCCTGAACGATGCGAATCCCCGCGGCGCGAACGCGAGATAGGTCTCGAGCAGGCGCTCGAACTTGAGGAACGGTTTGTCGTAGAACGCGACCAGGTCGACCTGATCGAGGGCGATCTTCCCTTCCGCCAGGCAGTACTCGAGGGCGTGGCCCGGGAAGCGCGCATCGTGCTTCTTGCGCGAGAACCGTTCTTCCTGCGCCGCCGCCACGATCTCCCCGTCAACGACCAGCGCCGCCGCGCTGTCGTGGTAGAACGCCGAAATTCCGAGAATCCGCATCGTCGGTTCCGGCTCTCAGCTCAGAACAGCGTGTAGATGAACGGCGCCACGGCCGAGCCCTGCGCGAGCACGAGCAGGCCGCCGAGGATCGCCATCACCAGCAGAATCGGGATCAGCCAGAACTTCTTGCGCGCCCGCATGTAGGCCCATAATTCCCTGACAAACGACATGGCTCGCTCCTAGAACTGGTTGGACATGCTGGCCGGCTCCGGACCCGGCGGGTCCCGCTTGATCCAGTAACTCTCCGCGGAATCGTTGCGGCGCAGGCGAAGGAAATCCTTGCCGAGCGCGCGCATCAGCAGGCCCATGGGCATGACCACCAGGTAGAACATGATCCCCAGCACGACCGGGCTGACAATGCGGTGCAACAGGAGCCCGAAACGCAGCCACAGCCGGTTCGGGACCGTGAGCAGCGACGGCGCAGCGACGGTGACCAGCGCCACCAGAGCGCTGACGATCAGCGACCACCAGCGCAGCGTGCCGCCGAACACGAGGGGCCACAACGCGATGATCAGGAACACGGCCACGAACACCCAGCCGAACGCCCGGTTGCTCGACGCCTTCACCTGCTCTTCCCTGGAAAAATCCTCGTGGGTCTGAGCCATCCGATACTCGCCTTTCCAGCCGGGGGGCACGCATTATGCCATGATCCTTATGCCGATCATAAAAGTGGAGGCCGCGATTCGGCTCGCCACTCACAAAGACTTGCCTTCAAACCAGCACCTCCGCCGGCGCCGGATGGCTGAGGAAGGCCGTGGGACTCGCGGTGAGGCCGTAAGCCCCCGACTGGAAAACCACGATCAGATCGCCGACATCGGCCTTCGCCATTTCCATGTTGTCGGCGAGCAGATCGAGCGGCGTGCAAAGCGGGCCGACCACCGACGCGACTTCGCGCTCGCTGCCTGCTACGCGGTTACCCACCACTACAGGATAATTCTTCCGTATGACCTGGCCGAAATTGCCGGACGCCGCCAGATGGTGGTGCAGGCCTCCGTCGGTTATCAGGAATACCTGGCCTCGAGAGATTTTGCGGTCGATGACGCGGCAGACATAAATACCCGCTTCGCCGACCAGGTAGCGGCCCAGTTCGATCACGACCCTGGCTTGCGGCAGCCGTCGCCTCAATCCGTCCAGCAGCCGGGCGAGGTTGGCGCAGACCGCCGCGATGTCGAGGGGACGCTCGCCGGGAAAGTACGGAATGCCGAAGCCGCCGCCGATATTGAGAAGGCGCACCGAAGAGGGTGCGTGCCCGGCGAGCTTGAGCGCCAGCTCGATCGTTTTCTCCTGCGCCTCCGTAATCGCGTCGGCGCGCAGGTTCTGCGAGCCGCTGAAGATATGAAAGCCCTGGAAATCGAGTCCGAGTTGCCCGATCCGCGCGAGCATCGCGGGTACGCGCTCGGCATCCACGCCGAATTGTTTGGGTCCCCCGCCCATTTTCATCCCGGAGCTTTTGAGCTCGAAATCGGGATTGACCCGCACCGCCACGCGCGGTGGCGCACTGTGGTTTCGGCCGAGCGCCGCGAGGCGCTCCATTTCGCGCTCCGATTCGAGGTTGACGACAATGCCGGCGGCCAGCGCCTCCGCCAGCTCCGCGTCGGTCTTGCCGGGACCGGCAAAGCTGATCACCTCCGGATTCGTGCCGGAAGCCAGAGCGAGCTTGAGCTCGCCGGCGGAAGCTACATCCAGGCCGTCCATCAGCGCCGCGAGATGCCGCACGACCTCCGGCATCGGATTGGCCTTGATCGCGTAATGCAAGTGCACGTCTGGCGGCAGGTGCTTGCGCAGCAGCTCGACACGTTGTGTGATCAGGCTCCGTTCGTAGGCATAGAAGGGCGTCCGGCCGACGCGCCGCGCGAGTTCCGTGAGCGGGACGCCGCCGACCTGGAGGCAGTCGTCGACCACCGGGAACCGGGTCATCGGCGCGTGTGTGGGTCTTGCATTGCTCATAGCCGGCATCTTGCTAACTGTTCCGGTCCGCCTCGAACAAGTCCTGCATCTCCTGCGCCAGCAGCTTGCGGTCGATCTTGCCGTTCGGATTTCGCGGCAGACTCCCCTCGCGCGCGATTACGCGCGCCGGCACCATGAACGCAGGCAGCTGTTGCCGGCATTGCGCAAGTAGCCCTTCGGTATCGAGCCGCACGCCATCGCGCGCCGTTGCGACCACGACGATCGCCTGCCCGAGCACCGGGTGCGGGATCCCGAGCGCCGCGGCCTCGCCGACCAGCCCGGTCGCGTAGATCACTTCCTCGACTTCGGTAGGGCTGACGCGATAACCCGAGGTCTTGATCATCTCGTCGCGGCGGCTGATGAAGTAGAGGAATCCCTCTTCATCCGCCCGCACGGTGTCGCCCGACCAGACTGCGATCTCCGGCATGACCAGACCTTCGGGCTGGCCGGGGACCGGCTTGAAGCGTTCCGCAGTCTTTTCCGGATCGTTCCAGTACCCGAGCGAAACCAGCGCGCCGCGGTGCACGAGTTCGCCCGGCTCGCCGGGTGCACAGGGGGTGCCGTCCTCGCGCACTACGAGCACCTCGGCGTTCGGAATCGCCTTGCCGATGGAATCGGGTCGGCGATCGAGATCCGAGGGGGGCAGGTAGGTTGAGCGGAACGACTCTGTCAGTCCGTACATCAGGAACACCAGCGTTTTCGGCAGCGCCGCGCGTAGCGTACCGAGCGTCGCCTTGGGCATCCGGCCGCCGGTGTTGGCGATGTAGCGCAGGCTATTCCGCGCGGCTTCCGGCCACTTGAGCTGCGCGAGCTGTATCCACAGCGGTGGCACGGCGGTGAGCCCGGTGATTCGCTCCCGCTCGACGGCGGTGACGATGTCGCGCGGCACGAGATAGTTGATCAGCGTGACGCTGGCGCCGGCATGAAACGCGGTCGTAAGCTGGCTGAAACCGGCGTCGAAGCTGAGCGGCAGCGCAGACAATATCCGGTCGCTCCCATGATTCTCGAGATACTGCGCCACGCTCCGCGCGCCGGCGACCATGTTGCGGTGGGACAGCACCACCCCTTTGGGCATGCCAGTGCTGCCCGAGGTGTAAAGAATCGCGGCCATGTCGGTGTCGATGACGCGGTGCGGCTCCAACTGGCCGGCGTGAGACAGCGCATCTTCCCAAGCCACGATATCCGGCCCCACTACGGGTTCGGTCCTGCCGCCGACTGCAATGATCGCGTGCAGATCGTGACATTCAGCCAGAATCGGTGCGAGCAGCCTGAGCCGTTCAACGGAGGTAACGAGAATGCGGACGTTGCAATCCTTGAGGATGTACGCGACCTGGTCAGGCTTCAGCAGCGGATTGATAGGCACAAATACGCCGCCCGCCGCGGCGGCGCCGAACAGCGCGATCACGGCCTCCGGGCGCTTTTCGAGATAGACCGCGACGCGTTCCGCGCGACCCAATCCCAGGCGCAGCAGTCCCGCCGCACAATCGAGCACCTGCGCCGAGAGCGCCCCGTAATCAAGACGCACGCCCTGATGGACCAGCGCGTTCTGATCGGGGTTCTTGTCCGCGTTTTGGAGCAGCAGATCGTGAATCAGATCGGGCATGGATTTTGAAATTCCAGAATCGGTTCTTTGGCCTTCTTGGCGTTCATTCGCGGCCATCGGCGGTTCGCCACGGCGCTGAAATGTTTTCGAGATCGGTGTCACCTCTCCAGATACACGAAGATGATCCATGCGCCCATGATCAACCAGGCGGAGCTCAGGGCTGTCCTCAGGGCAAACCGGTGCCTTTGAATCACTTTTCGAACGAGAAACCAGGCCATCTCCTGGATGACAAGTATCGCAAGGAGGAGATAGCTGATCCTGAGCCGATAGTGATACAGATCCCGATACTTTTTCTTGAACTGGATCTCGACCGCCTCGAACGCAGACCTGATGACGGCCCTCTGCGCGGATATGTCAGGCGCGCCGGCCATTGTGACGCGAACCGTATTCAGCGCCCCGGTGCCCTCCTGCACGAGGACCTCCCCATCAATGCGCTGGAGGACGACATTCCCGCGACGCAATGGAATACGCAGCTTCCAGCGGTCGCCGCTTGTCCAATCCAGCATTTCCGGTGGCGCGGACACTGCGCCGGCGCCGCCTCGCTTCTCCGGCACCCATAGCGCCAAAGCCCAGGAATTCCCCGACGGCTGCTCGATTCTGAAAGCGGTCGCGGGCGTTGGTGTCTGATCGATCACCACCCATCCCGCAAAAGGCTGTCTGCTCCCTCTGAAAGTCTTGATTTCGGTCCCCTCCGATGCCAGGAAGTGCGCCGACATCGTCGCGCCACTGCCTCGGGATTCTAGGCGAAACGCGCTCGCAGAAGGTTCCTGGACGACCGCGAGTGCGGGATCAACCGTCCACAGGGTAATACTTCTCCTCGATGTCTGGTCCTGTATCTGGTCGAGCACCAGCCACAGCTCGGAGCCGAGTTGCACGAGCTGCCGGCGCGCCGCATAGCCGGCTGGACCCCGCCGGCGAAGATCAAGGATGGTCACTTGCCCATTGTCTCCGTAGCCGAGGAGCTCGGCGGTCCTCGCGCTGCTCTTGGATTCCCCTGACAAGTGCGGCGCATTCGCTCCTTCCCACCCTCCGGCGTGTTCTGCGCCCCAAAGCCTGTAGGGCCAGTAGCCGGAGTTCGTGACCCAGGTTTGACCGCCGCTCCACAAGACGACGCTCATCTCGTCGGCGAGCTTGTGTCCGTGGCCCGGAAAGTTTGCCCACGTCGCAACGGTCTGCGAAAGATCGCGCGAGTCCGGCCAATTGGCGAGACCTCTCCACCAGATCGCGTGTCCGGCTATGGGGAACAGACTGAACGAGCTGTCCGGACGCCAGTCTCGAGCTTGCTGCAAGGCGGCGCTGCGGCCGGATTCATCGGGCGCCGTCACGGGGGGAGTGCCGGCGGTGCTCCCGGTGTCCCCATACATCGGCAGGGTGCCGTCCGGACGGCGCAGCTGGCCGTAGTATGCGCGGGCCTTCCAGTACTTGTCGGCCCAGTCGGAGGGTATCGGGCGATCCAGCAGCGTCAAGAACCGCAAGCTCATGCCGAGCAAATACATTCCGGTCACATGGTAGCCGGCCGAGTGTTCCAGAACGACGCCCTCCACGTTCACGAAATACCTCATTTGTTCGGGAAGACGATCAAGCGCCGTCTCACACCAGCCGTGCGCACCGGGAACCGCGGGAATCGCGATGCACAGGTGCAGCAGCCCCAAATTCTGCATGACGCCGTGGTTGGTCCGGAACGTGTAATGGGACGGCTTGGCCAGCAACTGGCCGCTCCGCGCCAGCAGCTGCAGCACGATCCGGGCGACGCGTGGATCGAAATCGGGCCGCATCCGATAAAGGTGCCAGAACCTGATCAAGACAGGGATTCTTGCTGCAGTCGCGTGGTCGTCCCAGAGAAACTCCTCCGGCAGCCACGCCGCGCTCTCATGCTCGGCGAATCCAGCAATGAACTCTCTTGCCATGATGAAGAATTCCTCCCTGCCCGTGAGCCCGTACGCGTCCAGCAGGATTTCGGGGACAATCAGGCTGGCAAACTGCAACGGTGCAGGTGCCGCCTTCAGGTCCGTGGCGGCAAATGGCACGGTGAACTTCCAAAGATCGTAGTTCGGAATTTTCAATTCGCCCTTGAGCAGGTTTTCGGCGGCGGCAATCAATTCTCGATCACTCCTGAATCCCGCCGGACCTCCCAGCCGCATCTCCTCCAACTCCTGGAGAACCGAATCAGCCGGTGTGGCACGGGATTGATTGATGACATCGTCGGCGATCCGGACGCCCGGAACGTAATAGTGTGAAAACTCCGGGACCCAAATCGAGGAAAAAACGAACAGCGGTATCAAATACCAGAGCGCGCTCGTATATCGTGAACGTATCGTCACCGCTCAATGTGGGACATTGGTTTTGCGTTGGCACAGATGTTCCAAGGGTGGGATGTTACGTAACTTTGGCCCGATCTGCCATCAGGATCCCCAGGAATCTATTGTCATGGTCGGCTCCGTTTCTCGAACAAAAGCTGTTGAACAGGAATTAAACCCGACCGCCGGTCTTGGACTGGCGCTGGTCAGGATGCATTACGGTTCAAATCGCATAAAATACGTTCATTGTTAATGTAACCGGGAGCAGTCATTGGCAACCGTCAGTGAAGTGAAAAAGGTGCTGGCCGATGTACTTCAGGTCGGTTCCCGCGCCGAGCAATGGGATAGTTCAACTTCTCTGCTGGGCAGCATTCCGGAATTGGATTCGATGGCCGTGGTCGGGGTGATAGGCGCATTGGAGGAGCATTTCGGGATTTCGGTGGCCGACGACGAAATTTCCGCAGAAACGTTCTCCACTCTCGGCAGCCTGAGCGCTTTTATCGACGCGAAACTGCGTGCTTGATTCGGGAATCGCCAAAGTGCTCCACCGCCGGGGTTTTCACGATGAATAGCTCGATCCGGCCCAAGCCCGTCGTTGCCGGAATCGGCTGGTTTACCGGGATCCTGTACGCTGTTGCGATCGGGTTGCGCCGGTTCTGTCCCTTTTTCTCGATCGAAAGATATTACGTCGTCGCGCAGCCGGTCACCGGACAGAGGCTGCTGCCGGAGAAACGGGGCAAGGGCATCTTGGTTCTGCAGATCGACCACGATCACCCGCTGATCTCACAACTGCCGCGGCCGCGTGACGAGATCGTCCGGCGGTTCGCCGGGGGGGCGCTGTGTTTTCTGGCAACCCGAGAGGATCGGATCGTCGGACATCTCTGGATCACGCAATCTGCATACCGGGAACCGGTCCATCGCTGCGAATTCGTACTGCAGCCGCCTGGTCGAACCGCATGGGATTTCGACATGTGGATTACCCCCGATGAGCGACTGGGCCTTGCCTTCGCCCGGTTATGGGACCAGTGCAACGGCTATCTTCGGGATCGAGGCGTGACGTGGACTTGCAGCCGCGTATCGGCATTCAATCCGGCGTCGCTCAAGGCCCATGAGCGGCTGGGCATGAGGGTGATGCATTCGTTGATCTATCTGGGTGCAGGTCCGGTCGAATTGCTGATCGCGGACGTGGCCCCATTTGTCACCCTGTCATTTTCGCCACGCACATTCCCGGTAATCGAAGTAACGGCGCCTGCGGGCCATTGAATGTCATGGGCCGGTCAGGTTGACGTCGCAAGAGAAATTCCAGCCCGGCCGCCTGCGCCCATGACAACTCTCGCGACGCACTCGGATGGGGTCGTTGAACGGCATGGAATCGCGGCGTCCGTGACGCCGTTGACCGGCATCGGTCCGCTCGGACAAAAGTGGCGACACCTCGAGCAGAGGTCTTCCTGCTCCTTTTTTCAGTCCTGGACCTGGATCGGGACGTGGCTGTCCTGCCTGCCGAGATCGGCAGAGTTGTACCTGCTCGAGGTCGTTGACGGAGACCGGGTGATCGGACTGGCGGTGTTCGGGGCTCGCACACTGGTGCGGCACGGCTTCGTGCGATCGCGAGCGTTGCTGCTGCACGAAACCGGCAGCACGGAGATGGATCGAATGACGATCGAATACAACTCGATCCTGGCCGAAACCGGAAGGGAGCGCGAGGTCGTCATCGCGGGGATCGATTGCGTCAAGGCCGCGAACATCACCTGGGACGAACTCATGGTGAGCGGCGTCGAGGCGCGGACCTTCGAGGCATGGCAGGCTGCGGTCCGGGGCACGAATTGGCGGATGGTTCTCCTGAAGGAATCGAATTGCCATTTCGTCGATCTCGACGCAGTGAGGGACCACGGGGGCGACTATCTCGCCCTGCTGAGTTCCAACACGCGCCAGCAGGTCCGCCGATCCATCAAGGCCTATGAGAAATCAGGAAGCCTGAGCATATCGGTCGCACCGTCGGCAGAGGCCGCTGTCGAATACCTGCACGGACTCCAGGAGCTGCACGATGCCCACTGGCGGGGCATGGGAAAAGACGGCGCGTTCCCCAGCGAATTCACGCGCGGCTTTCACGATCGGCTGGTGCGCGACGCGGTGGCGCGCGCGGAGGTGCAGATGCTGCGCGTGACGGCGGGTGACGAAGTTGTCGGCTATCTCTACAATTTCGTGAGGGACGGCCACGTGTATTTCTACCAGAGCGGATTCAAGTACGCGGAAGATGCCAAGTTCAGGCCGGGGCTGGTATGTCACTATCTGGCAGTCATGCATAACCTCAAGACTGACAATCGCATCTACGACTTCCTGGCGGGGCCTCAGCGTTACAAGCAGAGTCTTGGTGCGGCAGACGTGAAGATGGTTTGGTTTGCGCTCCAGAAGCCGCGCCTGGCGTTTGCGGTCGAACGAATGCTCAGGCGCGTGAAACGCGTGATACGTCGTGACGACGGGCGATCTGCGATTTAGAACCTGCGCACTCCAGGCGATCGCCACCCGGACCACAGTGTGGGTGCGACCGTGGTAAAGCGCGTGTTAATGGTGGCTTTTCACTTTCCGCCCATGAACGCGAGCAGCGGTATCCAGCGCACGTTGCGGTTTGCGCAATACCTGCCCGAATTCAACTGGGAGCCCACGGTTCTGACCGCCCATCCGCGGGTATATTCCGGCGTGTCGCCGGCCAGTCTCGCCGAGGTGCCGCCGCATCTGCAGGTGCGGCGCGCATTCGCACTCGATACCGTCAGGCACCTGTCGCTGCGGGGCGCGTATCCGCAGTGGCTGGCACTTCCCGACCGGTGGTGGACTTGGTGGCTGGGCGCGGTCCCGGCGGGGCTGTCGTTGATACGGAAGCTGAAACCCGACGTGCTCTGGTCCACCTACCCGATCGCGACCGCCCATCTCATCGCCTACACGCTGCACCGCCTTACCGGAATCCGCTGGGTGGCCGATTTTCGCGACCCGATGGTGGAGCCCGATTATCCTTCCAATCCGCTGGAGCGCCGTGCCTTCAAGTGGATCGAATACAAGACATTGAAACATTGTAAGCGCGCGGTGTTTGCGTCGCCGGGGGCGTTACGACTTTGCGCGGAGCGCTACCCGGAACCATCGCAGTCACGCCTCACGATCATAGAGAACGGTTATGACGAATCGTCTTTCATCGGGGCGGAGCAGGCAGCGGTTGCCGGTCGTTCAGGCCGCGGACCGCTGGTGCTCGTGCACAGTGGCATCGTGTACCCTTCGGAGCGCGACCCGCGCCCCTTTTTCGCCGCGCTGTCGGAGTTGTGCGGAAATGGGGGCATCGAGCGCGGCGCGCTGAGGGTCGTGCTGCGAGCAACGGGTTCCGACGAATACCTTCGGGGGCTCATCGCGCGTTACGGCATCGAGGGCATCGTCACGCTCGAGCCGGCGCTACCCTACCGGGCAGCGCTCGCCGAGATGCTCGCCGCCGACGGGCTGCTGCTGCTCCAGGCGGCTGTCTGCAACGACCAGGTGCCCGCCAAGCTTTACGAGTACCTGCGCGCGAGACGCCCCATACTCGCGCTGACGGACCCCGCCGGTGACACCGCCGCCGTGCTGAGGAATGCAGGCATCGACACCATAGCGCGGCTCGATTCACAGGCGGAGATCTCGCGGCTGCTGGTGCACTTCCTCGAGCTGCTGCGGCGGCAGAGTGCGCCGGTGGCGGGGGAGGCAACGGTCGCGGCGGCTTCGCGCAGGGCCAGGACCATCGAGCTGGCGAGGGTGCTCGACGCCGTCACGGGTTGAGGGGTCTTGCAGCGGGTTTCAAGGACCGGACCTTGACCGAGGCCGGTACTCGAAGGCTCCGAGGTCGAGCGTTCCCGAGCTGATTCGAGCCTCCTTTCCCGCCTTGTGGGCGTATTGCGCCGTGGGACGGAGCTCGAACCCGTACGCACTTCCGGGATCGACGCCGCGGCCGATCGCCGCGGCGCCCGCCTTGAGCCGGTAATCGAATCCTGCCGGATCGACGAAATCGGTTTTCGACACCGTCACATTGTTGCGCAACTCGCCGGGCCCGCTCAGTACGTCGCCCCGCCCGGAGAACACGTTGTTCACGATACGGGCTGCGTTGGCGCCAACCTTGATGAAGAGAAAACGGCCGCCGGCAGGCCGGTCATTCACCACCGTGTTGTTGACGAAGTAGAGCTCGTTGAGCGGGTGCTGCAATTCCTCGGCGCCGTAGGAGACGATGCCGCTGTTCTCGGTGGCGGGCCCCTGCTGGATCACGTTGCCGATCACGAACGAGAGTCCGCCGTTCGGAAACTCGACGGAGTAGCTCGACCTGCCGTCGTCCCCGTCCATGATGCGGTTGTAGGTGATGTAGTTCTTCAGCGCCCGGCTCTTCACGTTGTGTCCGACGAGCGCGTGATGCACGTAGCTGAAGCGCAGCGTGAAGGCTCTCACGCGACCGATGTAGAGATTGTGGGTCTGGCCGTCGCCGGCCCCGTTGCGGGCGAACTCCGAGTGCTCGACGACGATATCGCTCGCCAGATTGGCGCCGGTGAGGATGCCGTTCTCGTTGTCGTGAAAATAGCAGTCGCGCAACGTCAGGCCGGCGCCCTCGAGCCGGATGCCCGCGCCATTGCGGTCCGGCACCCTCGCGCCGGAAAACTCCACGCTCTCGATCGCGGCGTTGTTGCCCTTGATGACCCAAATCGCCTTGCCTTCGGCGTGGGCGCCGTCGGCGCGCAGGTGGGCGCGCCCGCCGACCCCGCGGATCGTGAGCCGATGCTGCCGCCAGACCGCGGCGTCGCCCTCGTAGATGCCGGCGTCGATCTCGATGACGTCGCCATCGCGGGCGATCTGCGCAGCGGCGCTCGGGCGCTTGAGTTTGCGCTTCGCGCCGACGCGCAGCACCGCCGATTGCGCCGCTTCGCGCACGGATTCCCGTGTGTCGGCGGCGGCAGCGTGCTGGCTCGCTGGCGCGAGCGACACCGCCAATGCGGCCGCAAGCATGCAGATCGGTGTACTTATCCGTGGCTTGATGGTTCTTGCTCCTGATCCTATCCAGGCGGTGAAATTCATCGAAGCGATCTCAAGAGCAGATTGGCTGCCGATGGTACCCTATCCGCCAATGTCGCTTAGAAAATCGGCAATTTCCGGAGTCAAGTGGTCAGGGATCTCGCTTCTAGGGCGCCGCGTCCTATCGCTGCTCACCACCATCATCCTGGCGCGCCTGCTGTCGCCATCGGACTTCGGCCTGGTCGCGATGGCGGCGGTTTTGATCGGCTTCATCGAATTGTTCCAGGACCTCGGCACCGCGAGCGCGGTGATCCAGCGCAAGGATCCCTCCCAGGCGCTGCTGGCCAGCCTGTTCTGGCTCAATGCGGGATTCGGTTTCGCCGCGATGCTGGTGCTTTACCTCGCCTCACCGCTGGCCGGCGCGTTCTACCGCGAGCCGCAGGTGATTCCCGTCATGCAGGTGCTGTCGCTGTCGTTCCTGCTGTCCGGGCTCAGCAATTTGCAGAAGTCGCTGCTGGAGCGCAACCTCGAGTTCGACAAGCTGGCGCGCATCGAGATCGGCACGACGCTGTTCGCGACGCTGGTCGGCATCACGGCCGCGCTCCTCGGTCACGGGGTCTGGAGCCTCGTCTATCAGATGCTGGCGGGCAATGTCGTCGGGACGCTGCTGTTATGGAGCGCGAGCGGCTGGCGCCCGTCGTGGCAATTCGAGTGGCCGGAAATCCGGTCGGTGATGGGTTTCAGCCTCAACCTGACCGGTGCAAGTATTTTCAACTATTTCGCTCGCAATGCCGACAAGTTCTTGATCGGCCGCTTTCTCGGCTCGGAGGACCTCGGCTACTACGATCTTGCGTACCGTCTGATGCAGATCCCGCTGCAGGGCATTTCCGCGGTGGTCGGCCGTGTGATGTTTCCGCTCTATTCGCGCATGCAGGATGACGCAGGCCAGTTCGGCCGGACCTATCTCAAGGTGGCCTCCGCGATTGCGCTGATCTCGTTTCCGCTGATGCTGGGGCTGACGGCGCTCGCCGGGCCGTTCGTGCTGACGCTGTTCGGCGCGGTGTGGATGCCGGTGATTCCGCTGCTGCTGATCCTCGCGCCGGTCGGCGCGCTCCAGTCGATCGGAACCACGGTCGGTAGTATCTATTTGGCCAAGGGGCGCACCGACTGGGCGCTGTGGTGGACCATCGGCGCAGGGCTGCTCATCGTGCTGGCGTTCGTGCTCGGACTGCCGTGGGGAATACTCGGTGTGACCGCCTCGTACGCGATCATGAACGTGCTTCTGACGTATCCGGCGTATGCCATCCCGTTCCGCCTGATTGGCCTCAGGGTGCGCGACCTGGGCGGCGTGCTGTGGCGGCCCGCTGCATGCAGCCTTGTCATGTACGCGGTGGTGGCGGGTACGGCGCTGTGGCTGCCGCCGGGAGTGCCCGGCTGGCTTACGCTGTCGCTTCTGGTGCCGCTCGGCGGGGTGATCTACTTCGCGTGTTCCTGGGCGATCAACCGCGCGCTGCTGCTCGAAGGGATCTCGATTTTGAGGGGAAGAGGGTGAACGCCCGGCATGCAACAGGATGAAAGGCTGGTCTGCTCGACCTGACGCGGCCGGCGAATTTTCTGCGGCACGGTTCCCATTGCGCGCGCCGCTACGGGCCTGGCACGAGGAACACGAACATCGAGTATCCGGCCGCAACCGCGATGTACTGCCTGCCGTCCAGCAAGAAGGATATGGGGGAGCCGCGGACGCGCGCGCCAAGATTGACCTTCCAAAGCTCCTTTCCGGTGTCGGCATCGAAGGCGCGGAAAAAATCGCGATAGCCCGCGAAGACGACGCCGCCCCGGGTCGAGAGCACGCCGCCGACGGTCCATACAAAATTCTCCGAACCCGATTCGAGGACAGTCTGCCAGCGCACGTTTCCGGTTCGGGCGTCGATGGCCTTGACGTACGCCGTTGCCGGCAAATTGTGCGCGTAGAAGGAAGCTGCGCTTCCCTCGAAGCGTTCGCCTCTCTTGCGGTTGACTTGCTCGGACTGGAAGTAGATCCCGGCGGCGTCCGAACAAGGGACGAATACCAGTTGCCGTGACTCGTCGTAAGAGGGCGGCCACCAGTTGGTCGCCGCCATGACGGCAGGCCATACGAGAGCACCGGATGCGCTCGGCCTCGCGCTGCCGGCTACGCGCGGACGGCCTTTGGCGTCGAATCCCAGGTTCCAGGTCTGTTTCACAAAGGGTTTTGCAAACAAAAACTCCCCGGTCCTCCGGTCCAACGCATAGAAGAAGGCGTTCCGGTTTGCCCAGAGCACGACCGAACGTTTCCGGCCCAGCCAGTCGATGTCGGCGAGGATGGGTTGCTGGTTTGAATCCCAATCGTGTTCATCCGCCGGCGTAAACTGGTAGTACCACCTCAGCCTGCCCGTTTTCGCCTCGATGGCGACCACGCTGTTGGTGAAAAGATTGTCCCCGGGCCGCGCGCTGGCCTGATACGCCGGCGAAGGGTTGCCGGTGCCCCAGAAGACAACGTCCTCCTGCGCGTCGTAGGCGCCGACCGTCCAGGTGGGAGCGCCGCCGGTTTTCCAGGCGTCGCCTGCCCACGTGTCGTGGCCCGCCTCGCCCGGACCTGGAACGGTGTGAAATTTCCAGAGCAGCCGTCCTTCGGCAGCGTCGAATGCGGCCAGAAACCCCCGGACTCCGAATTCCCCTCCGGCGACGCCTACGACGACGCGATCTCCCAGCGCGAGCGGTGCGCCGGTCATGGTGTACCCGTCGCGGTAGTCGGCGACCTTGACGATCCAGCGCTGCTTGCCCGTGTTGGCGTCGAGCGCGACCAGGAACGAATCGATCGTTGCCACGAAAACGGTCCGCCCGAGCACGGCCACCCCGCGGTTCGGCATGCCGCAGCATAGGGTCAGCCCGTCGGGAACCGGGCGTCGATAAGTCCAGATCACTTCGCCCGTCCTTGCGTCGAGCGCGACCACGCCATCGCGCGATTCCGAGACGAACATCGCGCCGTCGGCGACAATGGGCGATACCTGCAGCTCCCGATCGACCTGCCGCAGCTGGGCGACCCACGCAAGCCTGAGGTTCCTGACATTGCTTTGGGTCAGCTGCGGGAGGAGGCTGTGTCTGTGGCCCGCGTAGTTTCCGCCATAGGTCAGCCACTGTCCCGGGGTCCTGTCGGTCTCGACGATCCGCCGCATCTCGACCTCGACGACAGGACGGGCAGCGGCTTTCCCGCCACCGGCGTTGCGCTGGCCGGATGCAGCGAGCGCATCGTTGCGCAAGTACGCATGGATTTGCCAGATCTGGGATTCGCTCAACGGTTGCGCCTGCATCGACGTGCCCGGCCTGCCCCACTTGGCGGTCGAGAAGAACGACCAGTCCGACTTGTTCGACACCGGACCGAGAAGATTCGGGCCGGAGTTGCCGTGGCCGCCTTCGCCGTGACATTGCCCGCATTGCCTGAGGTACAAGAGTTTTCCTTGTGCCGCGTCTTCGGACCGGGTCAGTAGATTCTTGATGGAGAGGTGAAGGTTCGGATTTTCCGCAACTTCGGCCAGATAGACGGGGCTACCCGGCGCCAGCCAGGCGATCAGGTTGCGAAGCGGGATCTCTCTCAAATCGCCGCGAACTTTGGCTTCCACGACCCGCAAACGCCATTGCAGTTCGGGCGGCGCGACAATTCGCGCCGCTACGAAGGCGACTCCGGC
>Ga0180082_1000070_pt1 | contig 15417 bp, 14 predicted proteins | sample EasRiv660_16_10D_FD_121780 | JGI IMG/M metagenome (GOLD analysis project Ga0180082, IMG submission 121780) | Soil microbial communities from meander-bound floodplain in the East River, Colorado, USA - East River metaG ERMLT660_16_10D | ecosystem: Environmental > Terrestrial > Soil > Floodplain ...
AAGCTGTATATTGCGGGCTGACAAGCTGTGGTAATTCGCGTGGAAAGGTCTGTGCAGGACGCCGGACGTTTCACGTGAAACGCCCGCCCGCCGATGGCTTCTCCTCCATTTGTCCCGCGAGGGGCCCAGTCCGTCTCTGAACGCCGGAAGTTCCACGTGAAACACTGTCTCTCCTCGTGGAAACCCTTTAAAATTCGATTGGTTTCAGTCTATTTTTCTGCTCAAAGCGATGCAATTCCCCACCCAGTTCGATGTCATCGTGGTCGGCGGCGGCCACGCCGGAACCGAGGCCGCGCTTGCGGCCGCGCGGGCCGGTTGTCGGACCCTTTTGCTGACTCACAACATCGAGACGCTGGGGCAGATGTCCTGCAACCCGTCCATCGGGGGTATTGGGAAAGGGCATCTGGTCAAGGAAGTGGACGCCCTGGGCGGAGCCATGGCGATCGCTGCGGACGAAGCGGGGATCCAGTTTCGCATCCTGAATTCTTCCAAGGGCCCCGCAGTCCGCGCGACTCGCGCGCAAGCGGATCGTCTCCTATACAAGCACGCGATTCGATCGCGGCTGGAGAACCAGGCCAACCTGACCTTGTTCCAGCAGGCGGTGGATGACCTCCTGTTGGAGGGCGACCGTGTTGTTGGAGTGGTGACCGAGCTCGGGGTCCGCTTTTCCAGCCGCGTGGTGGTGCTGACGACCGGTACTTTTCTTTCCGGACTCATCCATATCGGATTGTCGAACTATCAGGCCGGTCGGGCCGGGGACCCGCCTTCGGTCAGTCTCGCTGCGCGCCTGCGCGAGCTTCGGCTTCCGGTGGGTCGCCTCAAGACCGGGACGCCGCCTCGGCTCGACGGCCGCAGCATCGATTTTTCGGTCATGAAAACGCAGCCGGGCGATGAGCCGGTACCCGTCTTTTCGTTTGTCGGAACACCGGGAATGCACCCTCGCCAACTGCCCTGCTGGATCACCCACACCAATGCGCATACGCACGAAATTATCCGCGGCGGCCTGGACCGCTCGCCGATGTACACCGGGGTGATCGAGGGGATCGGCCCGCGCTATTGCCCTTCGATCGAGGACAAGATCCATCGGTTTGCCGCCAAGCAAAGCCACCAGATTTTTCTGGAGCCTGAAGGGCTCACCACCCACGAGTTTTATCCGAACGGAATCTCGACCAGTCTGCCTTTCGATGTGCAGATCGAGCTGGTGCGCAGCATCCGGGGGCTGGAGCAGGCCCATATCCTGCGGCCGGGTTACGCCATCGAGTACGACTACTACGACCCGCGCAATCTGAGGTCGTCGCTGGAAACGAAGACGATTTCGGGCCTGTTCTTCGCGGGGCAGATCAACGGCACGACCGGCTACGAGGAAGCGGCCGCGCAGGGAATCCTCGCCGGCATCAACGCGGCGCTGTTCGTCCGGGACGAGCATGCCTGGTGCCCGCGGCGCGACGAAGGCTATATCGGAGTCCTGGTCGACGACCTCATTACCCGCGGTGTTTCGGAGCCGTATCGCATGTTCACCAGCCGCGCGGAATACCGGCTCATGTTGCGCGAGGACAATGCGGACCTGCGACTCACCGAGACCGGTCGCAGACTCGGCGTGGTGGACGATGTCCGCTGGGACGCGTTCAACCGCAAGCGTGACGCGATCGGCCGCGAGCAGGAGCGGCTCAAGTCCACTTGGGTCACTCCCAAGTCCCTGCCCGCCGAGGTTGCCGAGCGTGTGCTCGGCAAACCAATCGAGCGCGAATACTCCCTCATGGATCTTCTGAAGCGTCCCGGAGTGAATTACGTCTCATTGGCTGAACTTTCGGAAAAAGGCACATTTGTCGGCGATGCGGCGGTCGCTTCGCAGGTGGAGATTCAGGCCAAGTACCAAGGGTATGTCGAGCGCCAGCATGAAGAAATCGCACGCCAGGAGCGCTACGAAACGATGGCACTGCCGCGCGATCTCGATTATCGAAGCGTGCGCGGCCTGTCGATCGAAGTGCAACAAAAGCTGAACCAACACAAACCTGAGACGATCGGCCAGGCCTCGCGCATCTCAGGGATCACTCCAGCCGCAATCTCGCTGCTGCTCGTCCATCTCAAGCGTGGAGTGGGCACGCGAGAAAGATCGGCCGCATGACGATACTGGCGGCGGGGCCAGCGCAGGCCGAGTTGGATCGGCGCCTCGAAAAAGGAGTAGTGGAACTAAGTCTTTCACTGGGTCGCGAGGGGAGGAGCAAGCTCCTTCAGTATCTTGCACTGCTCGAGAAGTGGAACCAGGTATATAACCTGACTGCCATACGGGGCCGGGAGAAGATGGTTAGTGGTCACTTACTTGACTGCCTGGCTGTGATCCCATACCTGACAGGAACTCGGCTGCTGGACATCGGCAGCGGCGCGGGATTTCCCGGGATTCCCGTTGCGGTCGCGAGGCCTGACATTCAGGTCGTATTGCTCGACAGCAATCACAAGAAAGCCGCCTTCCTTCGGCAGGCGGTAACGGAGCTTCAGCTGAAGAATGCCACCGTGGTATGCGAGCGGGTCGAGGCCTGGCGCGCCGCCGAAAAATTCGATTGCATCATTTCCCGCGCGTTTGCCGAAATCGCCGAGTTCATCGCGCTGACAAAGCATTTGCTCGCGCCCGGCGGCGTGCTGGCGGCAATGAAGGGTGTCTATCCCTTCGAGGAGATCGAGCGCTTGCCGCCCGACTTCCGCTTGCGCCAGGTGCACGCCTTCGCCGTTCCCGGGCTCGAGGCGGAGCGGCATTTGGTCTTGATCGAGCGCGCATGACCCGCATCCTCGCCGTCACCAACCAGAAGGGCGGGGTCGGAAAGACCACGACCAGCGTCAATCTCGCCGCGGGCCTCGCGCAGTCCGGGATGCGCGTGCTGCTGGTGGATCTCGATCCGCAGGGCAACGCCACCATGGGCAGCGGCATCGACAAGCGCACGCTCAAGACCTCTGTCTACCAGGTGCTGCTGGGACTGGCCACCGCCGAATCGGCGCGGCAGAAGTCGGAAGCAGGCGGGTACGATCTGATTCCCGCCAATCGCGACCTCGCCGGCGCGGAAGTGGAGCTGGTCGACCTCGAGCACCGCGAATCCCGCTTGAAAGGCGCGCTCGAATCGATCGCCGGCCAGTACGAATTCATCCTGCTCGACTGCCCTCCTGCGCTCAACATGCTCACGGTGAACGGATTGGTCGCAGCCGATGCAGTCATGATCCCGATGCAATGCGAGTACTACGCGCTCGAGGGGCTCTCCGATCTGGTCAACACGATCAAGAAGATCCGCCAGCACCTGAATCCGAAGCTCGATATCGACGGGTTGCTTCGAACCATGTACGACCCGCGCAATGCGCTCGCGCTGCAGGTATCGGCGCAGTTGCAGGAGCACTTCGGCAAGAAAGTGTACGAGACCGTGATTCCGCGCAACGTCCGCCTGGCCGAGGCGCCGAGCTTCGGCGCGCCCGCCGTCAAGCTCGATCGCGAATGCAAAGGCTCGCAGGCGTATGTCGCCCTGGCGGGCGAGATCCTTTCCCGGGACGGCCTCGCGGCGGCAGCATGAGCGGGAAATGCCGGTGAAACTCAAGGGACTGGGCCGGGGCCTGGACGCCCTCCTCGACAAGGATGGCGAGGGGGGGCCGGTCTCCGAGCGGCAAGCCACGCTGCGCATCGATCAGCTGCAGCGCGGCCGCTACCAGCCGCGCACGAAGATGGACGACAACTCGCTGGAGGAGCTCGCCGCTTCGATCAGGAAGCAAGGAGTGATGCAGCCGATTCTGGTGCGGCCGACCGGGAGCAACCGTTACGAGATCATCGCGGGCGAGCGCCGCTGGCGGGCGGCGAAAATCGCCGGTCTCGCGGAGGTCCCGGCGCTCGTTCGCGAGGTGCCGGATTCGACGGCACTCGCCATGGCGCTGGTCGAGAACATCCAGAGGGAAAACCTCAACCCGCTCGAGGAAGCAGGCGGCGTGCAGCGGCTGATCGGCGAGTTCAAACTCACGCACCAGGAGGCGGCGGAGGCCATCGGCCGCTCCCGCACCGCTACCACCAATTTGCTCAGGCTGTTGAATCTGCAGAAGGCGGTTCAGGCGCTGGTTTTCGACGGAAAGCTCGAGATGGGACACGCGCGAGCGCTTCTCGCGCTCGACGGACGGCAGCAGGAGAGCGCCGCGAAGCGGGTCGCAGACCAGGCGCTCTCCGTGCGCCAGACGGAGCAGCTGGTCAACGCCATCCTTCATCCCGCGGTCAAAGCCAGGCGCAGGCCCGGTATCGACCGCGACATCGCGCGCCTCGAGGAAGAATTATCCGAAGAGATCGGAACCAAAATCGAGATCAAGCCGGGCAAGAAAGGCGCGGGGAAACTGGTCATCGGCTATTCGAGTCACGATCACCTGGACGACCTCCTGTCCAGGTTCCGCCGCAAGCGCTCTAACTCCTGACGAGTTCCGCCAGCACCTGCGTCCAGGCGCCCGCAATATTTCCGAGATCGTAGCCGCCGCCGCCGAAGACCATCAACCTTCCGCGGGCCGTTTCCTCGGCGAGTTCCACGAGCGTCCTGGTCGCATGCGCGTGGGCCGCCGGCGACAGGGCGAGATGCGCCAACGGATCACCCGCCAAGCTGTCTGCGCCCGCCTGCAGAAGCACGAACTCGGGCCGGTATCGGCGCAGGTGGGCGAGAACACGTTCCCAGGCGGCAAAGAATTCCTTGTCGCCTGCGCCCGGCGCGAGAGGGATATTGAGTTTCGTACCCTCGGCTCCTCCGGTCCCGGTCTCTTCGGCGAACCCCGTTCCAGGGTAGAGAAAGCGCCCGTCTTCGTGGAGGTCCGCGAAAACCAGGTCGGCGTCGGACTCGTAGCTGTAGAACACGCCGTCCCCATGGTGCACGTCGATGTCGACGTAGGCGACGCGCCGGATTCCGTATTGCGCGCGCAGAGTGTCGATGACTCCGCCGAGGTCGTTGAACACGCAGAACCCGGCCGCGCGGCCGCGGCGTGCGTGGTGCATCCCGCCGATCGGCTGGAACGTGCGCCGCGCCTCTCCCGTCATGATTCGGTGCAGGCCTTCCAGCGCGCTGCCGGTTACGGCCGAGGCCGCTTCCAGCACTCCCGGAAAGGCCGGGGTGTCGCCGTAATCGAGGTAACCCGAACCCGCGCGCGAGCGCGTCTCCACCCAATCCACGTGCTTCTCATCGTGGAACCGCAGCAGCTCCTCGCGCGACGCCAGCCGCGGCGCAGCGAGCGTTACGCGCTTGTCCAGGCCCTGCGTCAGCGCTTCCTTCCAGAACGCTCCCTGGCGGTCGATCGAAAACGGGTGACCGTCTGGAAAACCGTAGTTGCCCAGGGCTTCGCCGACAAAGAGCAGTACTTCCGATTTCATGGGCTTTTTTGCAGTCTGCAGCGTCCAGGAGTCGCTCCCGCGATATTACGCTTTGCAGGGCTGGAAATTCCCGATCAGCGCGACCCGTAAGCGCAAGATTGATCAACCCCGGGTCAAAGCCTAAGATTGCGCAAGCAAACCGGGCGCTGCATCGCCCGCCTGTTCCAGGGAGAGAGGAGTCGATGGGCGCGCACCACGCACGGCGCAAGGAAGGCATTGCCCGCATTCCTTACTGGATTTACTCCGACGCGGAGATCTATGCCCGGGAAGGACGAGCAACATAGGGTCACGGAGTCCGTGATCCGAGCGTTTTACGCCTGTTGTCGCCAGGTCATGCAGATCTAAAATTTTTAATTATCAATAACATAATAGAAATCGAACGTTCGTTCTTTTACATAATATGCAGCCTCCTCGTCCCAAGCGGCCCGATCTATCCCCTCTGACATGAGCGATAACTGGGTCAAAGTCGCCAACGCCTCCGATGTTCCCGAAGACGGAACGCTGCTCGTCAATCTCGGCGCGGAGCCGGTGTGCCTGTACAACCTCGCCGGAAAAATCTTCGCCACGCACGACACCTGCACTCACGGACAGGCGAGCCTCGCCGACGGCTTCATCGAGGGCGAGGAGATCGAATGCCCGCTGCACCAGGGGAAGTTTCACATCGCAACCGGCAAGGCGGTCGGAGTTCCCTGCACCGAGGACATTCGCACTTACGCCGTGAGAATAGAAAGCGGCGCGGTACTGCTCAAGGAATAGCGAATCGTGGAGAAACTGTCTCTGACGCTGGCCATCGGCGACTACGAGCACACGCGCGATATCGCCACGGGCCAGGCGCCCGTTCAGGGCGTGAGCCTCAACGTTCTGTACCTGCCGCCGGAGGAAGCGTTCTTTCGGTTCACCTTTTTCCGGGAATGGGAAGTGTCGGAAATGTCCATGGGAAAATACGTGTCCTTGCGCTCGCAGGAGGACAAGGCCATCACCGCGATCCCGGTGTTTCCGTCGCGGGTGTTCCGGCAATCGATGATTTACGTGCGCGAAGGCGGCAAGATCGACCGCCCGGAGCAACTCAAGGGCAAGCGTATCGGGGTTCCGGAGTGGGCCCAGACCGCGGTGATCTACGCTCGCGGCTACCTCGTTCACCAGGCCAAAGTGCCGCTCGCCTCGGTGGAGTGGGTCCAGGCGGGCGTGAACGAAGCCGGGCGCGTGGAGAAAGTGAAGCTGAAGCTGCCCGAGGGAGTGCGGCTGCGCCCCGAGCCCAAGCACTCGCTCAACGACATGCTGCTCGCCGGGGAGCTCGATGCTGTCCTTTCTGCGCGACCCCCGCGCGGCTTCGGTCAGGGAATCGAACGGCTGTTTCCGGACTACGAAGCGGTCGAGGCGGCGTATTTCAAGCAGACCGGCATTTTTCCGATCATGCACGTGATCGTCATCAAGACCGAGGTGCTGGAGCGCCACCCCTGGCTCGCAATGAATCTCTACAAGGCTTTCGAGGAAGCGAAGCGCCGCTCGGTCGAGCGGTTATCCGACATCACCGCATCGCACGCGCCGCTCGCTTGGCTTGCGCCCTACACCGAGCGCATGAAAGCCCTGTTCGGGGAAGATATCTGGCCCTACGGGCTGGAGAAGAACCGCACCACGCTTCAGGCCTTCGTCGATTTTGCCTTCGAGCAGGGTGTGTGCCACCGGCACCTTGCGCTCGAGGAGTTGTTTCCCAAACAGGTGTTGACCTCGTTCAAGGTCTGAAAATGAGCGCCGACGCGATCTGGATCACCGAAGCCGAAGTCGTCCAGTTGATGGACCTCAAGGAGGCGATCGTCGCTCTCGATGGAGCGCTGCGCGAGCAAGCGCGCGGCGAGGCGCACAACATGACGAAGACGCTGCTGCAGTATGGCAAGAACAATCTGCACGCGATCGGCGGGAAGCTTGGGAATCTGGTGGGTACCAAGACGTGGACGCACACGCAGGGCGGCACTTGTCCGCTTCTGCTTCTGTGGAGCGCCGAGGACGGGTCCCTGGTCGCGGTGATCGAGGCATTTGCCCTCGGCAACCTTCGCACCGGCGGCATTTCGGGCGTAGCCGCCGACTGGATGGCGAGGCGGGATGCCAAGGTGATGGCGATCGTCGGGACGGGCAAACAGGCGCTCGCCCAGGTTGGCACGATGCTCGCGGTGCGGCCCATCGGGCGGCTGCAGATCTACAGTCCTCGCACGGAGTCGCGCCAGGCGTTCGCTGCCAAGGCGCGCGAGGAGTTCGGCATCGAAACCGTTTCCTGCGCCTCGGTGAGCGAGGCATGCAGGGGAGCGCAAATCGTGACGCTGGTGACACGGGCGGCGCAGCCTTTCCTCGCTGCCGCCATGCTCGAAAAAGACGCTCACCTGAATGCCGTGGGCGCGATCGCACCGGACCGGGAGGAATTCGCGCAGGACGTCTTTGCGCGCGCCACGCTCGTGGCCGTGGACAATCTTCCGGGGGTGCAGCAGCTCTCGCGCGAATTCATGACTCGATATGCTTCGTCCGGGTGGGAAGAGGTGAAGCCGCTCTCCAGGCTCATCGCCTCGGGTCGCAGGCGCTCGGGCGCGGATGACGTGTCGCTCTTCAAAGCGATGGGCATGGGCATTTCAGATCTTGCTCTCGGAGCGGAGTTGTTGAAGCGGGCGAAAGAGCGCGGCGCGGGCCGCGTCGTTCCCCAGCCGAAAAAGCAGAAGCCGCGGCTCGCTCAGGCGAAAAGCGCGGTTTAAGGAGTAGGATTCAACCTCGGTCGAGGAGCTTGCCATGAATGAATTCAGAAAAGACTTCCAGCCTATGCAGGGGCGGTTTCTGGACCGCTCAGGCCAGGGTGCCCGGGACGATAACAACTACTGGGCGCCAATCGTCGTCACGAAAGAGGAGATCGACACCGAAGCCGAGCGGCTGGCTTGCCTGCCGCGGCCCGCGAACGGCCGGCGCGAGTCGCTGATCGTGCACCCGCTCGCCGAGGTCAATGCGCCGGGCTTCGCGCCGGGCATCCAGGTGAAGCTCTCGGTGCTCAAGCCGGGCGAGAAGACCGCGGCGTTCCGCCACAACGCCACCGAGGTGAATTTCTGCATCGCCGGCTCGGGCCACACGCTGGTTGCGGGGAAGCGCATCGCCTTCGCGCAATTCGACGTGTGGAACCATCCTTCCTATGCGGTCTATCGCCACGTCAACGACGGCAAGGACCTCCAGGTCCGCCTGACCTATTCGAACGTGCCCCTTCTTCAGCACATGCAGGTCTATCTTCCGGAGGACGAGCCCTCCGCCGAGTTGCACCCGGTGGAGGACGCGGAGGAGAAAACGCGCGCCGGCGATCCGCGCCGCAAAAGCCCTTACGGCATGATTCGGATCGGCGCCGACGGCGGCATGCTCATGCCTTATGAAGTCCTCATCAATCCGGAAGCGGTGGTGTCGAAGCCCCTGCACTTTCCCTGGAAGGAAGTGAAGCGCGAACTCGACAAGCTCGAGGCGCTCGGAAAAGACTACGTTGGCCGGCGGCTCTACATGATGTACAACCCGATGACGGGTCGCACCAACGGCATCACGCCGAATTTCTTTGCCACCATGACGATCCGGCCGCCGAAGATCGTCGACCGGCCGCACCGTCACGTTTCCGCCGCGATCAACTACTATTTTCACGGCAAGGGCTATTCGACGGTCGCGGGCAATCGCTACGAATGGGGGCCCGGCGACCTGATGCTCTCCGCCCCGGGCTGGGCGGTGCACAACCACGCCTCCTACGACGGTCACGTCTATGAGCTCACCGTCCAGGACCAGCCGCTCAATATCTACATGGAGTCGCTGCTCTGGCAGGAGAACCTGAAGAAGCCGGCTGCGCTGCTCGGGAGCGAGCCGGGTTTCGAGACCAACCGCGGCAAGGCCGCGGCCTAATTCCCCTCGCGGCGCGCCGAGGCGCCGCGCTATTCCGGCTTGATCTGGGCCTCGCGGGCGAGCTTCGTGTATTTCGCGAGGTCCGCCTGCATTACTTCGAGCAGCTGCTCCGGCGTGGTTCCGACCGCTTCGAGGCCGACGGTATTCAGTCTTTCTCTGACGATCTGCGGGTCCCGGACGACGCGGTTGATCTCGCCGTTCAGCCGATCGATGATCGAACGTGGCGTGCCAGCGGGCGCCATGACCCCGAGCCAGACGTCCACGGCGTAGCTGGGCAGCGGGCCCGCCTCGGCGATCGTCGGCACGTCGGGCAGGATCGCCGTGCGCGAAGAGCCCGCCATCGCGATCGGGCGCAGCTTTCCCGACTTGAAGTGGGGCAGGAGCGAATTGACGGCTGCGATCGTGAAATCGATCTCCCCGGACAGAAGCGCAGGGATGATCCCGGCGGAGCCCTTGTACGGAACATGGACGACGTTGATCCCGGTCATCGAGCGCAGCAGCTCGACGGCGAAATGATGGGGCGCCCCGATGCCGGCGGTTCCGTACGTCAGTGGACGCGGCGATGCTTTGGCGTACGCGATGAATTCCTTCAGCGAATGCACCGGCATGCCGGCGTTCACGGTCAGCCCGAACGGGATCGTCGCGACGAGCGATATCGGCTGGAAATCCTTGATCGGATCATACGGAAGCCTGGCCCCGATGCCCGCGGCCATGACGTGCGAGGACTCGGACATCAGGATGGTGTAGCCGTCGGCGGGCTGCCGCGCGACGAACTCGCGCGCGATGTTGCCTCCCGCGCCGGGCTTGTTTTCGACGACGAGCGGCTGACCGAGCGCCGGCTGCAGGCGTTCCGCCAGGAGGCGAGAAAGGTAGTCCGGCGACCCGCCCGGCGGCAAGGGCACGACGAAACGGATCGGCCGGCTCGGCCAGCCGGCTTGTGCCGCTGCCTCGCCGGCCGGCAGCGCCACCGCCGCGCCCAGAGCCAGGGTCGTCAAGACTCGCGCTGTAAACATTGGCCTCCTCCGTTTGTCTCTTCTTCGCTGCTCTCTCAGCGCTTCTGGTTCGCGCTCGAGGCGCTCAGGTTGGTGTCGTATCCCGGGGCGACGCGAACGTCGACGACGCACACGGCTCCGTTCCGCACGGCCTGGATGCCTTTCTCGATTGCGGGCTTCAGCTCCGACGCCTTCGTGATCGGGCCGATGCCTTCCGCGCCTTGCGCGCGCGCCATCATCGCGAGGTCGATGTCCGGGCCGCTGATGCGCTGGCCGATCCAGCGGTTCTCGACCGGGCGCGAGCGTTCCTTTGCGACGCGTTCCTGGTGCAACTCGTCGTTGAAGAACGAGCGGTTGTTGGCGACGAGAACGAGACAAGGAATGCCGTAGTGCGCGGCGGTCCACAGTGCGGTCACCCCCATCAGGAAGTCGCCGTCACCGATGATGGCCACGGGAAGCCGGCCGCTGTCCTTCAGCGCCAGCGCCGCTCCCACCGTGATGCCGAGCCCGGCGCCGACCCCGCCGCCGCCCTCGGAGCCGATGTAATCCAGCGGATGCCGGAAGTGGCGGTAGGCGCCGTTCCAGCCGAGCGGCAGCCGCGTGATGCAGACCTCCACACCCTTCGTCGCCGCGTTCAGCGCATCGGCGAGCGTGCGGATCGATACGACGTCGGGCGCGGCGTCCGGCAGCGGTGCGGGTTTCGCAGCGACCGCGGCGGGGCGCGCCTTCACGGCGTCGAGCAGGAGCGGAACCGCTGCCTCCGGCTCGCACATCATGTAAAGGTCGACGGGGGGCAAGCCCTGGTAATCCATGCTCCAGCCCCGGTGTGAGTGCGCGTCGGGCGAGACTTGAATGACTTTTGCGCCGACCGGTTCAGCCGCCCAGACCTGCTTGAGCACCCCGGCGGGATCGATCCAGTCGAGCGCGAGCACCACGTCCGCCTCGCGCAGCAGCTTCGCCCCTTCGGGCGAGAGAAAAGTCGCCGGCGGCGCGGCGTGCAGCGGATGGTCGGTCGGAAACGCCGCGCCGAGCTTGATGTCGGTGAAGACGCGCGCGTGGAGCTTTTCGGCGAGCGCGACGCGCTGCTTCCAGGCCGATTCGCTCCTCGAGGACCGTCCGGCGAGGATCACCGGATGTTTCGCTTCGGATAGAAGCTTCGCCGCGGCCTCGACGAGGTGCGCGGCCGGCAGCACCGGATCGGGCGCGCGATGGCGCTTCACGTCCGGAAGCGGGGGAAGCGCGCCGATTTTCGCTTCCTGCAGCGCCGCGTCGAGGTTGATGTAGGTCGGGCCGCGGGGCGCGGTGTTGGCGATCTGAGCCGCGCGCAGGAGCGCTTCGTACGCGGCGGGCACCGAGGCCGGCTGGTTGTCCCACTTGGTGTAATCGCGCACCAGCGCCCCTTGGTCCGACGCCGTGTGGATCCAGTCGATCCACGGACGGCGCTTGGCGGCGTCCCACGGCCCGGTCGCGCCCAGGACGAGCATCGGCATGCGGTCGCACCAGGCGTTGAAGATCGCCATGCTCGCGTGCATGAGGCCGACGTTGGAATGCACCACCGCGCCCATCATCCGGTCGGATGCTTTGGCATAGCCCTGGGCGATCGCCACCGCCGACTCCTCGTGCAGGCACAGCAGCATCTGCGGCCGCGTGTTGCCGAGGTAGTTGACGATGCTGTCGTGCAGCCCGCGGTAGCTCGCCCCCGGATTGAGCGCGAGGAAGGGAATGTCGAGCGCACGCAGCATCGCGGCGACGGCGTCGCTGCCCCAGATTTCCTTTTGTTCGGGACCCGCGACCGGCGCTTCGGCGCGCACCGTCGGGGAAAAAGTTTCCTTGGCGTTCATGAGCGTTCCTGTGATCCGGGTGCGCCTTGCGGGAAGGCGATCATAGCTTGCCCGATATTGATCGTGCAATTGAGGCCCCCGGTGCGGCGCCAAGCGAGCCCGGTGACGCGGCAAACGCCTTCCCTCAGCTGCGCGGCGCGGCGAGCGTCCCTACGGCGGCGAAGAGCGCTTCGACCGATTCGCGCGAAAGGTTGCGCGTGATGAAAACGATGCGCGAGCGCCGGTCTTGGCCGGACCAGGCATCGAGGGTGACCGGGGTGTGAAACACGTGCTGCGCGCCCTGCACGACCACCGGCCCGGGTTCGCCGGCGACGTTGACGAGGCCTTTGACGCGCAGCAGGTCGGATCCGCGCAGCGAAGTCAGCACCTGCACCGCGGCCGAGAACGTGTCCCAGCTGAAGGGTTTTTCGAACCACAGGCAGAACGAGCGGATCGAAGCGTCGTGCGCTCCGGCGCGCAAGCGCTCGCCCAGATAGGCGCCTTCGGCACGCGCTTCGCCCGAGGGCGCGAGCCAGCGGTCGAGGTCTTTGGCTGTGGCGCGCGTGCTCCCCGGTCCGACGTCGCGCAGGAAAGCCACCTCCACCTCGCCGTTGACCGCAACGGTGCGCGCGGCATAGGGGTTCATCCTCTCGAGCCTCGCTTCGAGCGCCGCAACCGCGCCGGGCTTTGCGATGTCGCTCTTGGTGATGACGATGCGGTCGGCGACCGCGGCCTGCTTCGCCGCTTCGGGCGTGTCGTCGAGGTTTTGCAGGCCGTTCACCGCGTCGACCAGCGTCACCACGCAGTCGAGGCGGTACTGCGCGCCGAGCATGCCGTCGGTCTGCAGAGTGTGCAGCACCGGCACCGGGTCAGCCAGCCCGGTGGTCTCGACGAAGACGCGGTCGAAATCGATCACTTCGCCCGCGCGGCGCTTGATGAAAAGCTCGCGCAGCGTTTCCTGCAGATCGGTGCGCACCGTGCAGCACAGGCAGCCGTTCGAGAGCAGGGTCATCTGCTCTGAAGAGGACGCGAGCAGCTCGTGGTCGATGCCGACCTCGCCGAATTCGTTGAGGATGACCGCCGCCCGGTTCATTCCGGGATCGCGCAGCAGGCGCTTGAGCAGCGTTGTCTTGCCGCTGCCCAGAAATCCGGTGATCAGCGTGACCGGTAGCTTTCCTGCCAGCGAATCGCGCGCGTGCGCGGGGCTAGCCATCAAATGGTCATCTCTAGGACGTACAGGCCGCCGGCGAAGCGATCGACGGCGTACACCAGCCGCCGGTCGTCGACGTAGACGTCGTTCAGCTGGATCGACCCTGCACGCGAGAGCTTCGGAGCGGGGGGCACGAAGTAGGCGATTTCCTGCGGCTGGTAGGGGTTGCTCACGTCAAAGGCGCGCACGCCCCCGCCGAAGAACGTGCCGACGATGACCTCTTCGGATTTCCACGAGCCCGGCACCGGCAGGTTCTCGTGCAGGTTGTGCGCCCCGAAGCGTCCGCCGTTTTTGGCGAAGGCTTCCACGGGCGGCAGGGGAAAGGTGCTGATCGGGACGAGGTTGCTCTCGACCCGCGCGTCCACCACCCAGACGAGCTTGGGCCAGTCCTTGCCGTCGGGTTGGACGCACTCGTCGCTCACGATGAGGAGATCGCGCCCGAAAAGCGGCAGCACCGTGTGCGTGAAGCCGGTATAAGGCGGCGAGTAGCGCCAGTGCGCGACGAGCTTGGGTCGCGCCTTGTCGGCGATGTCGAGGATCACCGCGCCGCCCGAGATGTAGCCGATATAGGCGCGATCGGGCCGCTCGGGAAAGACGTTGGTGTTGTGCGCGCGAAAGCCCGAATCGAATTTCGGATGTCGCGCGGGCGGCGGCGTGGAGTCGCCCACGCGCGTGCCGGGCATCCACCAACGTCCGACCTCGGCGGGCTTTGCGGGATTGCGAACGTCGACGATGCGGTAGAACTGGTCGTCCGCCGGATGGGTGGGCTGGAAATCCGGCGCACCGCCCGCCAGGTGCACGTATTCCCCGTCCACGAACCACACGGCATGAACGCCGCGCGAGTGCGCGCCCGACGCGTCGAAATGCGAAATCAGCCTGGGTTTTTCCGGCGTGCTGATGTCGAAGAGGTCGAAACCCGCGGGTTTGGTATTGACTGCGCTGGTCTGATACGCCACCGCCATGGTGTCGCCGACCACGTCCAGCGAATTGGAGCGAACCTTCGCGTGCGGAAGCTCGGTCTGCACGACCACGCGGGGATTTTTCGGATCGGTGACGTCCACCGCGGTGAAATTCTTCGGCGCGGACTCGTGCGCGAGCCACAGAATCCTGCGCCCGTCGCGCGCGAGCTGCATGCCCATGCCCTCACCGATGCCACCGAAGCCCTGTAGCTCGTGGTGCGAGAGGAGTTTCATGTTGAGCGCGAGAGTCTGATCGGAACGGGCGCCTATTCCTGGAAGCGTCGAAGCCATTGGGATTCCTGTGGTTTTTAGACGGACGGGTAAGCGGCAAGGCGTAATATTAACCCCTCGCACGCGTCGCTGACACGTGAGTTCGGGTACACTTTCGCCGCGTCTCATCGCTCGACAAGGAGGAAATCATGCAGAGGTTGCTCGTCACCGCCCTCGGTTTGGGCGCGGCCATTTTCGCCGCCGGGGCAGTCGCCCAGTCCTATCCCACCAAGCCCGTCAAGCTCATCGTTACCTACCCGCCGGGCGGTAGTTCCGACCTGATGTCGCGCGTGTTCGGCCAGAAGCTCTCGGAAATCTGGGCGCAGCCGGTCATCATCGAGAGCAAACCGGGAGCCGCCGGTTCCATCGGCATGGATTTCGCGGCCAAGCAAGCGCCCGACGGCTACAGCTTCGTGGTCGGCAACCTCGGGCCGGCCGCGGTCAATCCCCTGCTCTCGAAGGTGCCTTACGACGTAGAGCGCGATTTCGTGGCGATTTCGCTCATTGCGACCGGCCCCAATATCCTTATCGTCAACCCCGATGTACCGGCCAAGTCGCTGCGCGAGCTGACCGAGCACGCGAAAGCGAGCGCCGGCAAGCTCAACTACGGCACGAGCGGACCGGGGAGCGTATCGCACCTCACCGGCGCGATGTATCTCAATATCACGGGGATCAAGGCGACCGAGGTTCCCTACAAGGGCGGCGGTCTCGCCATGCCGGACGTCATCGCCGGGCACATCCACTACATCTTCTCCGATTCGCTGCCGGCGATGGGGTTCATCAAGTCAGGCAGGGTAAGGGCGCTGTGCGTGACGGGGCCCGGGCGCAGCTCCATCCTGCCCGAGGTACCGCCGTGCGCGGAATCGGTGCCGGGCCTGGTGGCGGTGAACTGGTGGGG